>Ga0256837_1000669_pt1 | contig 27441 bp, 26 predicted proteins | sample 4562384metaG_FD_185976 | JGI IMG/M metagenome (GOLD analysis project Ga0256837, IMG submission 185976) | Hydrothermal vent microbial communities from Guaymas Basin, Mexico - 4561-384 | ecosystem: Environmental > Aquatic > Marine > Hydrothermal vents | place: Mexico: Guaymas Basin | collected... | reverse complement strand
AGATAAAGAAGCTTATACTAAACTTCTTGCTGACTTAGGTGTTAGAGATAACATATAGTCATTTTTTCTTTCATAGCTAAAAGTTTTATTTTATGGACTTTTAGCTATTCCAACACCTTTAAACTTTCATCTTTTATCAACTCATCTACTTCTTTTTGTTGCTGAACTTGTGCAAAGCTATAAAAAGCATCCAATAAGGTGGCTTAAAATTTTTACTAAACACCCCTTAATTACAAGCATAGGTAAATTTTATAAATTCCTACTGCATAATTTGGGTTAATTTTCCCATGATATTTTAAAATCCTTTTTGAATTAAATGTTTTTATTTGATTAAACATAGCATAAGTTATAGTTGTGCCTATAAATATTAAAATAAACTTGCTTCTTTATTTTTTACTTCTTCTTTTAGTATAGATTTATCGTCACTTAAAATTAGTGCAAAATTAAAATCATTATTTATTAATTTATTTATAATTTCATTATTTGTTTGTTTTTTTGTTATATATATGATTTTTGCCCAAGAAGCATTGTCTTGTAAAAACTTTGCTTCTTTATCAATAAGATTTTCATCTGATTCAAATATTATAACTTGATCAGTTGTTCCAAAATCTTTTATTATTAAATCTTTTGTAACAAAAACAGCTTCAAAATGTTTTAATTGAGTAAACTTTTTAAGGCGGTAGCTTATATCTAATGTTTTATATAGATACAGTAATTTTTCTAAGTATGGTATAAAAAATGGAGATAATGGTTGTCTTTCATAAAAAATATTATTATGAATAAAAGCAGTTTCAAATAATGTTTTATCTTTTATTTTTATTAAATTAATTTTATCTGGAAGGGCAGGGGGCTTTTTTATATCTGTAAATAGATCTTGATTTGTTAAAGATGGTGTAAAAAGTATAATTGAATTTTCTTCAATATTCCAAAGGGATAAAAAAATATCTTTGATATTTGAATACAAAGTTATAAAGTTTGTCTGGGTAATAATTTGTTTTGATAATTCGATACTAATTTCATCACAAGAATAAGATATAACTTTTCTTTCTATAAGTCTAAAACGGAGAATTTTAGTTAAAGCATCTGGTATATTTTCAACTTTTATCCAAGCTATTTCACTGTCTGTTATTTGTGTTGGTTTGTCAAATACAATTCCATAAGCACCATTAAATATAGCTTCTTCTATGTCAGAATTATTAAATGCAACGAAGAGATCTCCTCTTCGTATTTTTTTTGCATCGAAAACTATATTTTCAAAATCGCTTACAAAAGGTTCATTTATAAGTTTTGCATGAGTTAGTGCTAGTATATTTACAAGTCTCATCCAACAGGTGTACCAGCCTTTTTAGGTTTTTGGGGGCGAACTAGACAAAGTCCATCTTCATCTTTTGCAGCTAAAAGCATCCCCTCACTCATCATACCCATAAGTTTTGCAGGTTTTAAGTTTGCAACTACACAAGCTTGAGTACCTACTAAATCTTCAGGTGAGTAAAACTCTTTTATCCCAGCTACTATTTGTCTAGGTTTTTCTTCACCTAAATCAACTTGAAGTTTTAAAAGTTTTTTACTTTTTTTAACCTCTTGAGCCTCAACTATTGTACCAATTTTTAAAGAAGTTTCAAAGAATTGACCTATCTCTATAAGGTTATCTTCCTCTTTTTTAGGTTCATCTTTTTTACAATCATTCTCAGTTTTAGTTGGTTCTGCTTTTGGAGCTTCTGGCATCAAAGGTTCTTCAACACGAGGAAAAAGAGGTGGAACTTTTTTAATGATAAAAGTTTTTAAAAGTTGTTTATTCTCAACTAAATTTTTAAAACTTTCGTTGTTTATCTCAAAATTTAATGCATCTGCTATGGTATTTGTTGTTTTTGGCATAATAGGGTGAAGCATAATAGAAGCTTTTGCTAAGATATTTGCAACAAGTGCAACAGTAGCTAATGCTTCATCTTTTTTTCCCTCTTTCATTTTTGTCCAAGGTGCATACTCTTCTATAGCTTTGTTTCCTATTGAAAAAAGTTTCCATAATTCATCAAGATAACGGTGTGTTTGAACATTTTTCATAAATTCATCAAGATTACTAAGTGCAGTATTCATAGACTCTAACTCTTTTGAGTGATATTTTTCAACATCAATACTATCTATTTCAAAATCACTATATTTTCCACTCATACCGATAATACGGTTTAGTAGATTTCCTAAGTCATTTGATAGTTCAGAATTTATTCTATCTATAAATGCTCTTTGAGAAAAATCTCCATCTTGACCAAATGGAACTTCACGAAGCATAAAGTATCTAAGATTTTCAACTCCATAAGCATCTGCTACCTCTTTTGGAGACACTACATTTCCTTTTGATTTACTCATCTTTTCACCATCACGAGTCCACCAACCATGAGCTGCTATAGTTTTTGGTAGTGGTAGATCCAAACTCATTAAAAATGCAGGCCAGTATATAGCATGAAAACGAAGTATATCTTTACCTACAAAGTGTGTAGAAGCTGGCCAGAAATCCATAAGAGCTTCATCATCACCATATCCTAAGGCTGTAACATAGTTCATAAGTGCATCAAGCCAAACATACATAACATGTTTATCATCATTTAGACTTTCAGGCATAGGAACACCCCATTTAAATGATGTTCTTGTTACTGATAAGTCACGAAGACCACTTTTTACAAAATTTATAACTTCATTTCCACGAGAACGAGGAAGTACAAAGTCTGGATTTTCTTCATAAAACTTTAAAAGTTTATCTTCATATTTTGATAGTTTAAAAAAGTAACTTTCCTCTTTTACTATACTTGTTGTTCTACCACAATCAGGACAAAATTCACTATCTACAAGTTGAGTTTCTGGGAAGAAAGTCTCACAACTTACACAGTAATGACCCTCATAAAAATCTTTATAGATATCACCTTTTGCAAACATAACTTCAAAAGCTTTTTGAACACCTTTTTTATGTTTTGCATCTGTAGTTCTTATAAACTGGTCATAGCTTATTTCAAACTCATCCCAAAGGTTTTTAAATGTAGCACTAATCTCATCTGCAAACTCTTGAGTAGGCTTGTTATTTTTTATGGCAGATTCTTCTATCTTCTGTCCATGTTCATCAGTACCTGTTAAAAAGTAAGTTTTCTCACCTTTTAGTCTTTCATATCTAGCCATAGTATCTGCAATAAAAGTTGTATAAGCATGACCAATATGTGCTTCGCCATTAACATAGTATATAGGTGTTGTGATATATTTACTCAAAATCTTTGCCTCGTATCATTTTTTATTTTTGTTATTTTACCCTAATTTGGGTTTAAAAATGCTTTAGTATCTCTTTTGTTATCTCTTCTATACTTTTTGTTGCATCTATAGTTATAAGTTCTAAGTTTAAAAGTTTTGTAGCTTCTATTATAGCCTCTTGTATATCTAGTAGATATTTGCTACCTCTTAACTCTATACCATCCAACTCTTTTTGAGATAGTCTATACTCTAGTTCCTCTTTTGTAAGTTTAAGTAAAAAAACTTTTTGAGGGTAGATATTGCTTGTAGCAAAGTTATTTAAACTTACTAACTCTTTTTTGTTTATTTCACCTTGTATTAATGCATAGGCTATTCCACTTACAGCACTTCTATCTGAGATAATCATTTTATCTAAATTTGGTTCTACAACCTCTGTTATATGTTCTGCTCTATCTGCTAAAAAAAGTAAAAATTCTGCTTTTTTACTTTTTGTTTTAGCAGATAAAACCATCTCTCTTATCTCTTTTCCAACTACTGTAGCACCTGGTTCTTTTGTGATGATAGCATCTTTGAAATGTTTTTTTAACTCTTGTATCTGAGTGCTTTTACCAGCTGTATCTATACCCTCTATAGCTATATACATTTTTTATCCTCTATAAATTGATGCACCTCTTTTGGTACTAAATGGGAGATTTTCCCATTATACTTCATAAGACCTCTAACTATAGATGAACTAACAAAAGCATGTTGTAGATTTGGCATTAGATATACAGTTTCTATAGTATCATCTAAGGAGTTATTTAAGTAGCCCATTTGTAGTTCATACTCAAAATCACTAACAGCTCTTAAACCTCTTATAAGTATATTTGCATTGTATTGTTTTGCTAAATCAACTGTTAAATTGTCAAATCCTACAACTTTTACACCATTGAGTTGGCTTAGTGCTTTTTCAACCATTGAAATTCTATCTTGAAGATTAAAAAGAGGTGTTTTTTCTTTTGATATTGCAACAGCTACTATAACTTCATCAAAAAGGTTTAAAGCTCGTTTTATAATATCAAAATGTCCATTTGTTATAGGGTCAAAAGTTCCAGGGTAAAGTGCTATTTTATTCATCTGTTTTCCATCTTTTATATAAATTATTTTCAATTCCTAAAAGGTCAAACCATTTTCCAACTATAAAGTTTTCCATATCATCTAGTGTTTGTTGTTTTGAGTAGTAACCCATAACAGGTGGGGCTATAACTATACCTAGTGTTGATAGTTTGTGCATATTTTCCAAAGATATGGCAGAGTAGGGCATCTCTCTAGGAGCTAGGATGAGTTTTTTTTGTTCTTTTATCATAACTGATGCTACTCTTGTAACTAGATTATCAGCAATACCACAAGAGATTTTTGCCAGTGTATTCATGCTACACGGTGCAATAAGCATAGCATCAATTCCAAATGAACCAGATGCTATACTAGCACCTATATCTTTGTTGTTATGGATAGTTACATCCATCTCTTCATCTAAAACTATTTTAGAGTTATCTGTCATTATAAAATGTTTTTCTATTGTATTTGGAAGTAATCTTAATGCTTTTAAACCTAAGTTTACTCCACTTGCTCCACTTATTGCTATAACTATTTTCAACTTAATACATCTCCGTTTTATTTATGCCTATCGCTTTTACTTTTAGTTTTATTTTATTGTTTTTTTCAACATTTAGGGTATCTCCCAATCTTGCATTTTTTAATGCTTTTGCTTCAAAAGATATATCTATACCATTGTCATGTAAGATAACATTAACAATAGAACCTCTTTTTATAATGTTTAATCTTTCTGTATTTTGTATAGTTAGTATTTTACCTTTATTTATGTGGTATCTGGCTTGTAAAGAGTTTTTAGCTATATGTTGTATAGGTTTTGCCCTTAATTTTTCTAAAAAAACTTTTTTTGCTTTAGTATCAAAATGTGATATTTTTGTACCTTTTTGTAACCTTTTTGTAGCTATATAAACTAAGATTTTGGCTTTTATCGTGTAGTTGAAAAAAAACTTTTTTTTATCTTCTGTTTTTATACTTACTATACCGTGATTATATAGGTAGTTTCTTTTTCTTACATCTACTGTAAAGTTTTTTGGTTGTTTTTTTATATAACCTCGTGGTTGGACTTTTATTGAGATTATATCTATATTTTTATAACTTCTTTTATAATATCTCCATAAAGACTGTTTTATCTTTGATGTGTCTATATTACTCTCTTTTATAAAGTTTATATAGTTACTTTGAGCTTTTAGTTTTTTGTAACCATTTTGTTGTAAAAGTTTTATAAGTAGTTTTGATTTTATTCTTTTTGAATATTTATTTGATGGGATTTTAAAAAAAGTTTTGTCAAATTTTGGATTTTTAATAATTGATGATATATTTATATCATTACTTTTTACATAATATGTTTCTTGTAAAATAGTTGAAGCATTTAGTGATGATAAAAGTAAAATAAATAGTAAAAATTTGATAAACATTAGTTGTATTATAGTGAAAATTTACTTAAAATTTTAAATGAAGCTATATATAAATAAAATTTAACTATAATGTTTTCAAAATTTTCAGATACTAGGATACATATTGAAACAATGGTATGATGCGATAAAAAATGCACAGGATGTTGAACAACTTGAAGAGATTCGAATCTCTGTGTTTGGTAAAAAAGGTGTTTTGGCTTCAGAATTTGCTAAGATGAAAACTGCTCCAAATGAGGAAAAGTCAAAGATAGCAAAAGAGTTAAATACTCATAAATCTGCACTTATGAATGAATTTACTGCAAGAAAGATAACTCTACAAACTTTAGAATTACAAAATGCAATGAAAGAGGAAGCTATAGATGTTTCTCTATATTCAACTACAAGTGAAGCAGGTGCTTTACATCCAGTTATGGAGACTATGGATAGGATAGTGGAGTATTTTTCATCTATGAATTTTGCTGTAAAAACAGGAAATATGGTAGAGGATGATTTTAATAACTTTGAAGCATTAAATCTTCCAAAGTATCATCCAGCTCGTGATATGCAGGATACATTTTATTTTAAAGATGAGATGCTTCTTCGTACACATACTTCACCTGTTCAGATAAGAACTATGATGAGTACAAAACCACCTATCCGTATGATAGCACCAGGGGCTGTTTTTCGTCGTGATTATGATTTAACTCATACCCCTATGTTTCATCAGATAGAGGGTCTTTTAGTGGATGAAAAAGGCAAAGTTTCTTTTGCAAACTTAAAGTATATACTAGAAGATTTTTTAAAATATATGTTTGGTGATGTTGAAGTTCGTTTCCGTCCATCATTTTTCCCGTTTACTGAACCATCAGCAGAGGTAGATATCTCTTGTGTTTTTTGTAAAGGTGAGGGTTGTAGAGTATGTTCTAAAACAGGTTGGTTAGAAGTTTTAGGATGTGGAATTGTAGATCCAAATGTTTTTGAGGCTGTTAAGTATGAAGATGTTAGTGGTTATGCTTTTGGATTAGGCGTAGAGAGATTTGCAATGCTTATTCATCAGATAGGCGATCTTCGTTCGTTGTTTGAGGGAGATATAAAACTATTGGAGCAGTTTCAATGATAGTAACTAGAAGTTGGTTAAGTGAGTGGATAAATTTAGATGGTATCTCTACTGAGGATATTTGTAAAACATTTAACTCTATAGGTTTAGAAGTAGATAGTGTAAAAACTTACAATGTACCACCAAAAATAGTATTTGGTAGAGTTTTAGAGTGTGAAAAACACCCAGATGCTGATAAATTAAGTGTTTGTAAAGTAGATATAGGGACAAGTATTCGCCAAATAGTTTGTGGTGCTTCAAATGTTAGAGAGGGTATCGATGTTGCAGTAGCTACTATAGGTGCTGTTATGCCAAGTGGTATGGCTATAAAACCTGTAAAACTTCGTGGTGTAGAGTCTGAGGGTATGATATGTTCATCTAGCGAGATTGGTCTTGAAGATATTGGTAAAGGTATCATGGAGATTGATGATAGCATCGGTAAGTATGAATTGGGTCAGGAAGTTTCTACTAACCATATTTTTTGTGATGATGTTATAGAGATAGAACTTACAGCAAACAGAGGTGATTGTTTAAGCATAAGAGGTGTTGCAAGAGACTTAAGTGCTGCTTATGACAGACCTATAAAAGAGAGTGCTATAAATGATAAAGAGGATAAAAAAGTAGGTATTGGTAGAATATTTAGTTTTAAACATGACAAAGACTTAAATGTAAATCTTGAGTATAAAGCTGTTGAATTGAGTTCATTATCTATACCATTTATAGTTAAATTAAGACTTGCTCAGATAGAAGAGGCTAGAAGTACAGATATAGAGTCTATACTACTTTATGCTACACACTCAACAGGTGTTATACTAAGAGCATATACCTTAAAAGATAAGATAGAACTTCGTAAAGATGAAAATGGGTATGCTTCTGTATATGCTGATGAAAAATTATCTATTGTTGGTATCATTCAAGAGGATAGCTCAAAAGTAACTTCCTTAGAAGGTGATATTCTTATAGAAGCTAGTTATATCCCACCAGAGATTATATCTAAGCAGATGCAAGAGTGTAAAATACCAGCTGGTCCAATGTATTATAAAACATCAAGAGGTAGTGAACCTGAACTAGGTAGAGGGATATCTTATGTTTTAGATATTATAGAGAAAAATTCATCTTCATCTTTTTATGGTGGAACAATGGGTGTTAATAACTCTTATTCTGAAAAAGTAGTTAGTGTTAGTCATCAAGATATAGATGAGATTATAGGTGCTAAGATAGATACTCAAAGAATCAATAAGCTTCTTAAAAATCTAGGTTTTAATACTTCAAAATCTTCTTCTAATGGTTTTGTGCTTGTAGTTCCTAGATTTAGACACGATATATCAAATAAACAAGATATCGTAGAAGAGATAGTTCGTTTAGTTGGGATTGATAATATTCCATCAAAACCATTTATACTTACTGAAAAAAATCAACTAGAAGATGATTATTTTAATTATAAGAAAAAGTCTATCTATAGACATAAATCAGCACAAAGTGGTTTCTATGAGTCTATACATTTTGTTTTTGATGAGAAAAAAGTTCTTAAAAAGTATGGTTTTAAAACTATATCTGATGAGCAAGAGATTTTAAATCCTATAGTAAATACCTTAGATACATTAAGAACAACCCTTTTAACAGGATTGTTAAAATCAGCTTCTTCAAATGCTAAAAATGGTTATGCTTCTATTAAGCTTTTTGAAGTTGGTTCTGTATTTGATGAAAATAGAGATGAATCAGTAAAAATGGCTATGCTTTTTAGTGGAGATACTACAAAAGAGTCATTAAGTAATCTAGGAAAACCATCAAAAGTTGATTTTGCATTTTTTGCACAAAAAGTATCTGATGTTATAGGTAGTTTTGAATTAAAAGAGTTTGAGACTCAGCATACATTGTCTCATACTTATCAGTCAGCTTCTATAATACAAAATGGTGAAGCTATAGGGGAACTTTTTAAGTTACATCCAACTGTACAAAAAGAGTATGATTTAGATGATACATTTCTTTGTGAACTAGATTTTGAAAAATTACAATTTGCACTGAAAAAAGCAAAACCAACTTCTAAATACCAAGCTTCATTTAGAGACTTAAGTATCATTATGCCAAAGTCTATGAAATATGAAACTATAAAAGAGGTTATAGAGAAAAATGCTACTAAAGAGTTGATAAGATTTTATCCTGTAGATAGATATAGTGATGATTCTTTAGGTGAAAATGTAAGTTTATCTATAAGATTTATGTTAAGAAGTGATGAGAAAACTCTTGAAGAGGAAGATATCACTTCTACTATGGATGCTATATTAGAAGCATTAAATTCTGAACTAGGTATAGGTTTAAGATGAGTTTTGTAGAGGTTATACCATCAGGAGCTTTTTCATTAAGTATTGGTGATATAGCTCCTGATAAGTCTATATCCCATAGAAGTGCTATGTTTGCTATGTTAGCAGATGGAGAGAGTGTTATCAGTAACTTTTTAAGAGCTGAAGACACTCTAAATACTCTTCAGATAGTGAAAAATTTAGGTGCTGATGTAGTTGATAATGGAACTATTATAAGGATAAGTTCAAAGGGTATAAAAGAGCCATCTGAGATACTTGAGTGTGGTAACTCTGGAACAGGTATGAGACTTTTTTGTGGACTTTTAAGTTCTGCAAATGGTCATTTTGTACTTACTGGGGATAAATATCTTCGTAGTCGCCCTATGAAAAGAGTAACAAATCCACTTATAAGTATAGGTGCTAAACTTGATGGTAGAAAAGATGGTGATTTAGCTCCACTTAGTATAAGAGGCTCATCTTTAAAAGCATTTGATTATAAGAGCAAGATAGCATCTGCTCAAGTAAAGTCTTGTATGATTTTAGCTGGACTTAGAGCAGATGGTGTCTGTAGATATACTGAGCCTGAACTTTCTCGTGATCATACAGAGAGAATGTTAAAAGGGATGGGTGCTGATATAGTTGTAGATGGTTTAACAACTACTATAAACCCTTTGAAAAAACTTCTAAACCCTTTAACTATAAGAGTTCCTGCTGACCCATCATCTGCTTTTTTCTTTGCAGTAGCAACAGCTATCACTCCAGATGCTAGTATAGTTTTAGAGGGTGTAACTTTAAATGAAACTCGTATAGAAGCTTTTAAAGTGTTGGAGATGATGGGTGCAGATATAACTTACAAAGAGACAGATAATAGATATGAACCAATAGGGGATATAGCTATAAAGTATGCACCACTAAAAGCTATAACGATTGAAGATAATATATCATGGCTTATAGATGAACTTCCAGCACTTTCTATTGCAATGGCTTGTGCTGAAGGTGAAAGTGTAGTAAAAAATGCAAAAGAGCTTCGTGTAAAAGAATCAGATAGAATATCAACAGTTGTAACTGGTCTAAAAGCTTGTGGTATAGAGGTTGATGAGTATGAAGATGGTTATAAAATCAAAGGTGGAAACTTGCAAAAAGCTACAATAGACAGTGATGGTGATCATAGAATAGCTATGACATTTATCATAGCTGGGCTTAAATGTGGTATGAAAGTTACAGATATAGAGTGTATAAATACCTCTTTTCCAAACTTTTTTGAACTATTAAAAAATATAACAAAAGTGGAGCTTTATTAGATGAAGATACGATTAGCAGAAAATTATGGTTTTTGTTTTGGTGTAAAAAGAGCTATAAAAATAGCTGAAGAGAATCAAAATGCTTCAACTTATGGACCTCTTATACATAATTCTAAAGAGATTGATAGACTTGAAAAAGATTATAAAGTTGGTCTTGTTGATGATTATAAAGAGTTTAAATCTGGAGATAAAGCGATAGTTAGAACTCATGGGATACAAAAACAAGAGTTAGAAGCTTTAAAAAAAGATGGTGTTGATGTAGTAGATGCGACTTGTCCATTTGTAACTAAACCACAGCAAATTTGTAGTGATATGAGTGAAGAGGGTTATCAAGTTATAATATTTGGTGATGAAGCTCATCCTGAGATAAAAGGTGTAAAAAGTTATGCTAACAATGGTGCTGTTGTAGTTACTTCTATAGAGGATTTAGAAGGTGTTGCTTTAAAAGATAAAGTAGCACTTGTTGCACAAACAACAAGAAGAGTTGAAAACTATACGGAGATAGCAAACTATCTTATACCTAGATGCAAAGAGGTAAGGGTATTTAATACCATTTGTAATGCAACATTTGAAAATCAAGAAGCAGTAAGAGAGATATCTAAAAAAGCTGATATTATGCTTATAATAGGTGGTAAAAATTCATCAAATACAAAACAACTTTTTAGTATATCTAAAAGTAATTGTGAGGATTCTTATCATATAGAAGATGAAAAAGAGTTAAATTATGATTGGTTTAAAGGTAAGTCATTTTGTGGTATAAGTGCAGGGGCTTCGACTCCTGATTGGATTATACAAAATGTAGTTGATGCTATAGAAAAAAATATAAACAGATAAATCTTAGCATTTAATAAAGATATAATAAATATTTAGATATGATTACGAAATTTTTATGTAACAGAGGATAGGTAATGGCGTTCGATAACGAATCATTTGAAGAAGAAGAAAATTTTGCAGAGATGTTTGCTGCTAGTGAAAAAAAACAAGAGACAAGCCGTATAGTTGAGGGTGAAATTGTTGAGATACAAGCAGATGAAAACAGAGCATTAGTAGGTGTTGGTGATAAACTAGAAGGTATTATTAACTTAGATGAATTAAGTGTTGATGGTAAACTTAAGTTTAAAACTGGTGATAAAATCAAAGTTATGATAATGGGATACTATAATGAGCGTCCTAAGATATCATATAAAAAAGTTTTAGAGCAAGAAAAAACTATTGAATTTATTGATGCACACAAAGAAGACTTTGAAGATGTGGTTATTGAAGGTGTTATCACTAAGAAAAATCGTGGTGGTTATGTAGTAGAAGCTGACGCAGTTTCTTTCTTTATGCCTCGTTCTTTAGCTGCTTTCAAAGATAGCGATGATGTAGTTGGTCGTAAGATCAAAGCTCAAGTTGTTAAAATAGATGAAGATGAAAACTCTATAGTTGTTTCTCGTCGTAAGCTATTTAATGAAGAGAGAAAAAGAAAGAAAAAAATCATCGATAAATTGATGGAAGAAGATATAGTAGTTGAAGGTACTATCAAAAAAATCACTAGTTATGGTATGTTTGTAGATGTTGGTGGTGTTGATGGTCTAGTTCACTACAATGAGATAAGCTACAAAGGTCCAGTAAATCCATCTAAACTATATAGTGAAGGTGATACTGTAACTGTTAAAGCTATATCTTATGATAAAGACAAAAGACATCTTTCACTTTCTATAAAAGCTGTTCTTCCAGATCCATGGGCAGAAGTTGAAGATGAGTTAGATGAAGGTGATACTATCACTGTAACGGTTTCAAATATTGAAGCTTATGGTGTATTTGTTGACTTAGGAAATGATATAGAAGGTTTCTTACATATTTCTGAGATCTCTTGGGATAAAAATGTTAAAAATCCTAATGATTACTTAACTGTTGGTGAAGAGATTGATGTTGAAGTTATTGAGATTAATCCTAAAACTCATAAACTTCGTGTATCATTAAAAAGACTTTTACCAAAACCTTTTGATGAATTTGTTAAAAACTACAAAGAGGGTGATGTTGTAACTGGTACTGTTACATCTTTAACTGACTTTGGTGCATTTGTTCGTATAGATGGTGTAGAAGGTCTTTTACATAATCAAGATATATCTTGGGATAAAAATACAAAATGTAAAGATGTTTTAAAAGTTGGTGAAGAGATTGAAGTTAAGATTGCTAAAATCAATGCTGAAGATCAAAAAATATCTTTAAATAGAAAAACTCTTTTAGAGTCTCCTATCGATAAATTTGCTACGACTCACAAAGTAAACACACCTATCACTGGTACTATCCGTGATATAAAAGATTTCGGTGTATTTGTTTCACTTGAAGATGGTGTTGATGCTCTTATCAGAGATGAAGATTTATCTCCACTTGTAAAAGAGGAATTAGAAGTAGGTCAAGAGATTGAAGCTGCTATCGCTGTTATAGATACTCGTAGAGATAGAATTCGTTTATCTGTTAAAAAACTTGATTACATTAAAAATCAAGCTATGTTAGAAGAGATTAACGATAATGAATCACACTCTCTAGGTGATCTTATAAAAGATAAATTCAAGTAAGTCTTAAATGCAGAAGATTTTAAAGTGGTTTACCCCAGCTTTAGCGCTGGGTGTTGCCATTTTTATAGTCTTTTTTTTAATATCTATAAACTCTACAGATAATTTAGAAAATGTTGAACCTTTAGTTCGTAAAACTGAAAAATCTACAACTCAAAAAGAGAAGCTTTGGTTAGATCGCTTTTCTATTACTCAAAGAAAAGGTTATTTTTATCCAGTTAATGAAGTCTATGTTAAGGTGGATTTAGATAAAAATATCATAAGCAAAACCATTTATAAATTATCTGCTTCCTCTTTAGACCCTTATCAACTTTTTTGTTTAAAAGAGGAATTAAAACAACACAAATTAAGATATTATTTTACTAAAGATAAAAAAGGTCTTGAACTTTTGATATATTCAACAGATAGAGTTAAACTTAATTCTTTGGTTAGAGTATTAAAAAAATATCAAATAGTGGCTAAAATAGAGCCATATAAGGAAGATAAATGAAATACACAATAGTAGTATGTGATCATATTCATGAAGCTGGTTTAGAGATGCTTAAAAATGATGAGAGCATCAATTTTGTTATGGCAGCTGATGTTGATAAAACAGAATTAGTAGAAAAAATAATTCCGACAGCTGATGTAGCGATTACAAGAAGTTCAACTGATGTTGATGAAAAGTTTATAAAAAATGCTAAAAACCTAAAAGCTATCGTTCGTGCAGGTGTTGGTGTTGATAATGTTGATATCCCTGGATGTTCAAAAGAGGGTATTATAGTTATGAATGTACCAACTGCTAATACTATTGCAGCAGTTGAACTTACTATGACACATATGCTTTCTTGTATGAGAATGTTCCCATACTCACATGACCATCTTAAAAACCAAAGAATCTGGAAAAGAGAAAAATGGTACGGTTATGAGATGAAAGGTAAGAAACTTGGCGTTATTGGATTTGGTAATATTGGTTCAAGAGTAGCTAAAAGAGCTAAAGCTTTTGAAATGGATATTGTTGCTTATGACCCATATATACATCCATCTAAAGTTACTGATTTAGATATGACATATACTAAAAATTTTGAAGATATTTTAGCTTGTGATATTATAACAATTCACACTCCTAAAAATAAAGAAACTATAGGTATGATAGGTGAAGCTGAATTTGCTAAGATGAAAGATGGAGTAGTTGTAATCAACTGTGCTAGAGGTGGTCTTTATGATGAAGAAGCACTTTATAATAATCTTACAAATGGTAAAATCCGTTTTGCTGGTATAGATGTATTTAACAAAGAACCAGCTATAGACCATCCTCTTTTAGATTTAGATAATGTAACAGTTTCTCCACACTTAGGTGCAAATACATTTGAATCTCAGTACAACATAGGAACTCAAGCAGCAAACAATGCTATAGAAGCTGCAAAAGGGATAGCTTATCCACATGCTATGAATCTACCAATAGATGAGAGTAAAATACCATCTTTTGTAAAACCATTTTTAGAGATGGGTCAAAAGATAGGTTTCTTAGAATCTCAAATGAATAAAAGTCAAATCATATCTATAAAAGTTAGTGGTTATGGTGAGATTGGTGAGTATGTTGATTCTTTATCAACTTTTGTTGCAGTTGGAGCTATGAGTCAAAGTTCTGGTGATACTATAAACTATGTAAATGCTGATTTTATAGCAAAAGAAAAAGGTATTACGATAGAGTCTGAGAATTGTGGTGCTTCATCTGTATATAAAAACTTAATCACTATTAAGCTTACAACGGCTGAGGGTACTACTACTATTAGTGCTACTATATTTGATGATAATATTCAAAGAATTGTTGCTATTGATGGTTTTGATATAGAGGTTGCTCTTCGTGGCGATATGGTTATGTTTAAAAATACTGATGTTCCAGGTGTTATAGGAAGTGTCGGTACAACTTTAGCAAATAATAATGTAAATATTTCAGATTTTTCATTATCAAGAAATGCTAAAGGTGAAGCTTTAGCTGTTATCTTGGTTGATGAAGCTGTAAATGAAACAACATTAAATGAGTTGGCTAATTTAGAAGCTTGTATAAATGTTAGCTATGCAAGAATCTAATTTTTTAGTTACTATTTAACCTCTCTTACTTTGGTATGGTTTTTTACCATACCATCTTCATATATCACTTTTAGGATTTTATTATGAGTGTAAAACCATCTTTTACCCATCTTCATCTTCATACTGAGTATTCACTACTTGATGGAGCAAATAAGCTTACAAATCTAGTAAAACAAGTTAAAAAACTAGGTATGACATCGGTTGCTATGACAGACCATGGAAATATGTTTGGTGCTATTGATTTTTATCATCAGATGATGGATGCAGATATAAAACCTATAATTGGTATAGAGGGTTATATCCATAATGGAGCAACTCTTGATGATAAGTCAACAAAACAGAGGTTTCATATCTGTTTATTTGCTAAAAATAAGATAGGCTATGAAAATCTTATGTATCTATCTTCAAAAGCTTTTATAGAGGGGATGTATTATTATCCTCGTATAAATAAGATAGAATTAGCTAAACATAGTGAGGGACTTATTTGTACTAGTGCCTGTCTTCAAGGTGAAGTAAATTGGCATCTTAATCTTTCAAACGAAAGAAATGTAAAAAATGGTGCAAAAGGTTATGAGGGTGCAAAAGCAGTAGCACAAGAGTATAAAGATATATTTGGCGATGATTTTTATCTCGAACTTATGAGGCATGGTATAGGGGATCAACTCTATATAGATAAACAAATCTTACAAATTGCACAAGAGTTAGATATAAAAGTTATCGCTACAAATGATACACACTATACATATCCAGATGATGCACAATATCACGAAGCTTTTATGTGTATAGGGATGAATAAACTTTATGATGATCCAAATAGGATGAGACACTCAGTTCATGAGTTTTATCTAAAATCTCCAGAAGAGATGGCTCGACTTTTTGCTGATATACCAGAAGCTATACAAAATACACAAGAGATAGTAGATAAAATAGAGGATTTTGTACCTGTTGTTAAAACACCAACACCACCAAATTTTAAGTTTACATTTGAATATGCTAAAAATGATGGTTTTGAACTTTCTACAGATGATAAAGATAAAGCAGATGCTGAGTATTTTACTTATAGATGTAAGTTAGGTTTAGAAAACCGTTTAAAAAATGTTCCACAAGAGAAGCATCAAGAATATAGAGAGAGACTTGAGTTTGAGATGGATATTATAAACTCGATGAAATTCCCTGGTTATATGCTTATAGTTTGGGACTTTGTAAAAGTTGCAAAAGAGATGGATATCGCTGTGGGTCCTGGTCGTGGTTCTGCTGCTGGTAGTTTAGTTGCTTATAGTTTAGATATAACAGATATTGACCCTATGAAGTATGACTTACTTTTTGAGAGATTTTTAAATCCTGAGAGGGTAAGTATGCCCGATATAGATATGGACTTTATGCAGGCTCGTCGTGGTGAAGTTATAGACTATGTTGTTAAAAAATATGGTAGAAATCAAGTAGCACAAATCATAACATTTGGTTCACTTTTAGCAAAAGGGGTTATAAGAGATGTTGCTCGTGTACTTGAGATGCCACTTTCTCAAGCAGATAAAATGGCAAAGCTTATACCTGATGAGTTAGGTATTACGCTTAATGGTAAAGAGAAAAAAGGTAAGTTTATAGAGGGTGCTTTTCAAAAAGAACCAAAAATAGCAGAGTTGATAGAGAGTGATGCTAATGCTAAAAGAGTTTGGGAATTTGCAAAAAAACTAGAAGGGCTTAAAAGAAACTCAGGTATCCATGCTGCTGGTGTTGTTATAAGTAATGAAGAGTTATGGAAAAAGACACCCATATACAAACCAGCAGGGGAAGATACTTTTGTAACTCAGTATTCGCTAAACTATCTTGAAGATGTTGATTTAATCAAGTTTGACTTTCTAGGTTTAAAGACTCTTGATGTTATAGATAATGCTGTTAAACTTATAAAAAGAAGATATAACAAAGAGATAGATTGGCATAAGATAGATGAAAATGACCCTAAGGTTTATAAAGTTATCCGTGGTGGGAATACTGTTGGGATGTTTCAGATAGAATCAGATGGGATGCAAGATTTAAACAGAAGATTAAAACCTGATAGTTTTGAGGACCTTATAGCCGTGTTGGCACTTTATAGACCAGGTCCTATGGAATCTGGGATGCTTGATAGTTTTGTTGAGAGAAAACATGGTCGTGAAAAGATAGAATATACTTTTGATGTAATGGAGCCTATCCTTAAAAACACTTATGGGGTCATTGTTTATCAAGAACAGGTTATGCAGATAGTTCAAACTGTTGGTGGTTTCTCTCTTGGTTATTCAGATATTATTCGTCGTGCTATGGGTAAGAAAAAGGATATGGCAGCTTACAATGCAGAGTTTAGTGAGGGAGCAGCAAAGCAGGGGCATGATTATGATAAAGCTTCAAAACTTTTTGATTTAATTGAAAAATTTGCTGGATATGGTTTTAATAAATCGCACTCAGCAGCTTATGCAATGGTTAGTTTTCAAACAGCTTGGTTAAAAACATACTATCCAAATGAGTTTATGTCAGCACTTCTTACTTCCGATAAGGACAATACAGACAAAGTAGTTCGTTATATAGATGAAGTAAAAAGGATGGGGATAGAGCTTTCTCCACCCGATATTTGTGATTCTCAATTAGAATTTTCAGCTATAACTAAAGATTCTCAAGAGATTATCCTTTTTGGACTTGGTGCTATTAAAGGCGTTGGAAGTGCAGCTATAGAATCTATGTTGATTGAGAGAAATGAAAATGGGGATTATACTTCACTTCAAGATTTTGTAAATAGAATAGAACCATCAAAAGTAAACAAAAGAGTGATAGAGAGTGCTATAAAAGCTGGTGCATTTGATAGATATGGATACTCTCGTAAAGCATTGTTAAATCAGATAGAGTTGATAGTCGAAACTGCAAAAAAGGCAAGTGAAGCTAAAAAAAATGTTATGGGAAGTTTATTTGGCGATGATGCAGAGATAACAACTATAAAACTAGAGTTAACAAACTGTGAAGAGTTTAGTATAAAAGAGATTTTAGAGTTTGAAAAAGAGACATTAGGTTTTTATGTAAGTGGGCATCCTTTGGATGACTATAGAGAGCAGATAGATGAGTTGAACTATACATTGTCATCAGAGATAGAAAATGTAAAAGATGGTTCTTATGTTATATTTATAGGTAAAGTTGAAGAGATACAAAAAAAGATATCAAAAAAAGGGAATCAATTTGGCATCGTAAAACTTATGGATTTTCATGGGGATGTTGAGATAATGCTTTTTTCAGATAAACTTGAACAACTAGAAGAGATGGACAGGGATGAACCTATAGCATTTAAAGCTAAAATTACACATACTGAGATGTTTACTCGTATCGGTGTTACAAAGATTATGACACTAAAAGAAGCTGCAAAAGAGACTAAAAAAGTAAAAAAAGAGATACGTGAAAAACCTCAAGAACCTTTACAGCTCAAAATAAGACTTGATGATAATACGAAGATTTTAGAAGATTTATACACTATGATAAGAAGAAATCCAGGTAACAGAGAACTAAAACTAATCATAACTTCAAAACTTCAAAATGTGATAATTGACTCAGCTATAAGAGTAAACAATAATATCATCTTAGAATTAGATGGAAATGAAGATATAGATATTTTATAGTAAAAGATGGTATAAAACCATCTTTAGTTTAGTAAAGTTTTTACACACTCGTTGATTCTTTTTCCATCAGCTTTACCTGCTAACTCTTTTGAAGCCATACCCATCACTTTGCCCATATCTTTCATAGTTGTTGCTCCAACTTTTTCTATGATAGTTTTTATAGCATCTGTTAGTTCCTCATCGCTTAGTTGAGCAGGAAGATAAGGCATATAAAAAGCAACTTCATCTAACTCTATTTGCATCAAATCTTCTCTATTTGCTTCTTTATATTGAGTTGCTGCATCGTTACGGCTTTTTACTTGTTTTTGTATAATTTTGATTATATCATCATCACTTAATTCTTTTCTTTCATCCACTTCTATCTGTTTGAAAGCACTTGTTAAAAGGCGAAGTGCATCTCTTTTTTTAGTATCTTTTGCTTTCATAGCATTTTTTAAATCTTGATTTATAGTTTCTCTTAAACTCATTAATTTTCCTTTGGAACTAAATTTGCTATGATTATAACATGAAAACTATTTTAATAACATTATTATCAATACCTACACTGTTGTTTTTTAGTGGTTGTACAGCAAAGCTTACCGATCCAGAGATAAGTTTTGAACCACCAAAATATGTTGAGCAGATGCCATCTCGTGAAGAACAGAAAGATTTTACAGCTACTGGAAGTATATTTGGTCAGGGTGAAAATCCACTTTTTTCAGATCATAAAGCTATGAATGTAAACGACATAGTAACTGTTATTATCTCAGAGACAGCAAAAAGTTCATCTACATCTGCAAAAAAGCTTAGTGAAGCTGATGATTCTACTCTTGGTGGTGGAACATTTACTGGTGGTGGTTTAGTTGGTGGTATGCTAAGCAAAGCAAATACATTTACTGATGTAGGATTTAATTCTAAAAGTGTTAATAATTTTTCAGGGCAGGGTGTAGCTACAAAAGATGCAACATTTTCAACAACTATAACAGCTCGTATAGTTAAGATTATGGAAAATGGTAATTATTTTATATCTGGTAAAAGAGAGATTTTAGTAGATAAGCAAAAACAAATTATTCAGATAAGTGGTGTTATAAGACCTTATGATATAGATCAGGCAAATACTATAGATTCATCAAAGATGAGTGATGCTAAAATCTTTTACAATACTCAAGGTGATGTTGACCGTGCTACAAATCAGGGATGGGGGACAAAGATAGTTGAATCAGTTTGGCCTTTTTAGTTTAGTTGTTGCATCTATTATATATGCAGATGGCACATTTAAAAATTTTAAATCTGAAAAGATTATTCAAGCTGGAAATACATTTGAGAATTTTCAAACAAAGTATTTAAAATCAACAAGTGGTTCAGAATTTTTTGCAAATCAACAATGGAACTCTTATGAACCTCTTCCTATAAATAAATTATATACAGAAAATAAACCAAAAATTATATCTTCTCAAAGAGAAAGAAAGATTAAAGCAGTTGGTCCAAAAATAAGGATAGTAATATCAAAGAAAAAAAAGTATGATAAAGTAAATATCAAATTAGTTAAAAAAGATATAGTTATAGATTTTTTTTCAACTGCATTATCTTTTAGTGTTCCAGATAAATTAAAGGAAGCAAAGTTTTACCCACAAACACAAAAAGGTATAGGTGATTTTTTTAATCAAGTTTCTTATACTGAGTATAATTATCTTATAAATGATATAGAAGAAGTAAAAAAAGAGATGAATCTAAATGATTGGGGTTTATATCTCTTAATTAGTGAGGTTTCAAAAAAAATATTTACAAATGAAGATGAGAGAAAGCTTTTTAGTTGGTTTGTTCTCAATAAAATGGGTTATAGTGTTAGAGCAGGTATTTCTAAAAAACATATAATTTTAGTCTTTAAAACAAAACAAAGTGTTAATTATACATTGTCTTATAAAATAAATGGTGATATTTTTTATGTACTAGATTCTAAGTTTGATAAAGATAGTGTTATCTATACTTATGCTAGTGATGTTCCAAATGCAGATAAAGCTTTTGATTTATCATTAGATGTATTACCAAATCTTGAACTATATATACAAAGTAAAGATTTAGTTTTTAAGATAGATGGAAAAGAATATATCTTGGTATATAAATATAATCAAAATCTCATAGATTTTATGGCAACATATCCACAAGTACAAAGTGATGTATTTTTAAATGCTCCATTAGATGATATCTCTTATCAATCTATAGGTATGAGTTTAAAAGAGTATGTAGATAGAGAAAAAGCTAGTATAGCTATAAACTTTGTTTTACATTTTGTTCAAAATGCTTTTAAGTATCAATCCGATATGGAACAGTTTAAAAAAGAAAAATTTATGTTTGCTCAGGAAACTTTGTATTATAATAAGTCTGATGCGGAAGATAGGGTATCGTTATTTTCTTATCTTATTAGAAAGTTTTTCTCTTTTGGTGTTATTGGTATAACCTATAATAATCATATGGTAGCTGGTTTATATATACCATTAATTGGTGATGGTGTTGTTTATAAAAAAAGAAGGTATGTTATAGCTGACCCAACATACAATAATGCAAATCTAGGACAGAATATAGCTACTTATAAGGTTGAAACACCTATAAACTTTATAATGCTAAAAAAGGGTAAAAGAGGAATAAGATTTTAAAACTTATTCCTCTTTTGTTCTATATGTTGTCTATTATTTTAAGTAATTCACTTGGTCTATTTGAATTTTTAAGAGCATTGGCTTTTGTAATAACTTTTTTATCAAGAAACTTTATAAGTTCTTGAGTTTGTGTAGTCATTTGTGTTTGTGCCTGATTTAATTGCATTTGAGAATATATCTGATGAACTTTATCTTCTCTTATAAGATTTGCGATAGCTGGATTACTTATAAGTATCTCTTGAGCAGCTACTTTTCCTTTAGGAATTTTTGGTATAAGTGATTGAGATATTACAGCTACTAGTGAAGTTGCTAATTGGGCTCGTATTTGAGCTTGTTCAACACCTTCAAAAACATCAATTATACGGTTTATAGTACCAGGTGCTGAATTTGTATGAAGTGTGCCAAATACTAAGTGACCAGTTTCAGCAGCAGTTAAAGCTGCACCTATAGTTTCAGCATCCCTCATCTCACCTATAAGTATAACATCAGGGTCTTGTCTAAGTGAGTATTTTAATGCTGCTGCAAAAGACTTTGTATTGTCTCCTACATCTCTTTGAGAAAAAAGTGATTTGTTATTTTTATGAACAAATTCAACTGGGTCTTCTATAGTTATAATATGTCGTCTCTCAGTCATATTTATCTCATTTAACATAGATGCTAAAGTTGTTGATTTACCACTACCAGTAGGACCAGTAACTAAGATAAGACCTTTTTCCTTTTTAACTAACTCTTTAAATATAGGAGGGCTGTTGTATTCATCAAGAGTTGGTATCTCAAGAGGAATCATACGAAATGCACAACCTATACCATATATAGTGCGATAGTAGTTAGCACGAAAACGACCAATACCCTCTAGTTCAAAAGAAAAATCAAGTTCTAAATCTTCTTCAAATGCTTTTTTTTGTTTTTCATTTATGATAGAGTATGACATACTCTCTATATCTTTAGCTGAAAGTTTAGGAAGATTTAGAGGTCTTAACTCTTTATCTATCCTTATTTGTGGTTCACTACCAACTACTAAATGTAAATCTGATGATCCATAAGCTAAAACACTTTTTAAAAGTTTTTTTATATCCAATGGTTGCTTTTGCTGTGTTGGATTTTCTACATTTTCACTCATTATATACCTTTGTTATTCTATGATTTTTGGTACTATGAAAAAATGATCTGCACTTTGAGGAGCATGTTTAATTATATCATCATTTATTTGTGTATTGCAAAATGGTATATCTTCTCTTAGTGGTGTAGGATTTGCATTCATCGCAAAGTTATCATCAACTCCATCAGTATCTAATGAACTTAAATTATCAACAAAACTTACTATCTCAGATAATTGTTCTTTTATCTCATCTCTTTTGTTATCATCAACTTTTAGAAAAGAAAGTTTTTCTAATTTGTTTAAAAGTGTGTCATCTACTTGCATATAATCTCCAAAAAATAAATTACATAATTTTAGCATATAATTGATGAAACTTTAACAAAGTATGCGATATTATTTTATAGTTTTGATTTTTATGTAAAATAAGGATAATTTTTGAGTATTAAAAACGATATAGATATGGTAAAAGAAGAATTAAATTCTGAAGAGAAATTTTTTGAAAAAGCTGTTATAACAGAAAAGTTTGTAACAAAATATAAAAAACCTATGATAGGGGCAGTTGTTGCTATTGTTTTAGTTGTTGGTGCAAATATTGCTTACAATATAAAAGAAGAAAGCAGAGTAACAACAGCAAATGAATTACTTTTAAAATTGCAAACAGATCCATCAGATAAAAAAAGTTTAGTAGAATTAAAATCTGTAAGCCCAAAACTTCATGATGCTTGGATTTTATCAAATTCTATTTCAAATGCAGATAAAAATGGTTTAAAATCGATAGAAAATTCTAAAGCTGAACTTGTAAAAGATGTATCTTCTTATGAATTTGCACAGCTAAGTAATGATTTGAAATTACTTGAGAATTATGCTTCTAAAGAGGGTAGCATATATAAGGATTTAGCTTTAGTTCAAAGTGCTGTTATATTAATGAAAAATGGTAATATAGAAGAGGCTCATAATAAATTATCTTATGTATCTTCTAGTTCACCATTAAGTAAGATTGCTATAGCTTTATCACATTATGGTATAAAATAAATTATGAAAAAAAATATTTTAATAATAACTCTTAGTAGTTTGATTGCCTTTAATGGTTGTAGCTCTAAAGAAGTTTTTGAACCAAAAACTTTAAAAGGTGAATGGAAAAATCAACATAATATAGATAAGAATATTATAGATACAACTTCAACTTCAGCACTTCTTGATAATGGTCAGGTTTTAGCCAAAACAGGTTATATAAATGCAAATATAGAAGATGGATATAGGTTGATTGCAAATAGTGATGGTTGGATTATAAGTTCTAAAATAGATGGTAAAACTATACTTGAATATACTAAAGATAAACAACTAAATAAAAAACTTGATTTGAAAAAGACAGTTGCTACTGCTAGTATAAAAGATGATTTATTAGCTGTTTTATTTGCAGATAATGAAATGGCACTTTATAAGATATCTACAGGGGAGTTACTTTTAAAAGAGCAAGGAAATGCACCTATAGCAGTTGATTCTAGGATGGCTAGTCCATTTTTTATGAATGATTTGGTTCTTTTTTCAACCCTTGATGGTAAGATAGTTATCATAAATACAAGACTTAAAAAGAAACTAAGAACAGTTATTGTTTCAACTGATGAATATTTTAATAATATTATATACTTTGATGTTGTTGACAATAAACTTATTATAGCAACATCAAATACTTTAATGTCAATGAGCCAAAAAGAGATTCGTTCAAAGTATGAAGTAAGAAACTTAACTCATATAGATAATGATATATATATTACAACAAAACAGGGTGAAGTTATAGCTTTAACACCTGATTTGCAAGTAAGTTCTAAGTTGAAATTTCCATTTGCACACTTTTTAGGTCTTATAGCAACGGATGATAAGGTTTATGCTTTAGAAAAAGAGGGTTATATCATAGAGATGACAAGAGACTTACTTACTTATAATGTATATGAAGTAAATATAGACGATGGTTATGTTTTTGTTGGTGATAAAGTTTTCTTTGTAGATGATATGGCTATATCTGTAGATGAAGATAAGTAATGAACTAGAAGCTTTTTTAGAATATATAACTGTTACAAAAGCTCTTAGTAAAAAAAGTATTCAAGCTTATAGAACTGATTTGAGTTTAATAGAAGAGGAGTTGAAAAAGCCTCTTATTAAGTTAGATTCAAACGCAGTTTTGTCATCTTTAGTTAAATATGAAAACAAAAGAACACTAAACAGAAAGCTCTCAGCTATAAATGCTTTTTTTGATTTTTGTTATAAAAGTCAATTTTCAGATGACAAGATAAAGATAAAATTTGCAAAAATTCCAAAACTACTTCCAAAATTTCTTTCTTATAATGATATACAAAACTCTTTAACACTTATAGACAGAACAACATGGATAGGTAAGAGAGATTATGCTCTTATACTTTTTTTATATGCTAGTGGAACTCGTATAAGTGAATGTTTAGATTTAACAAGAGATGATTTTGAAGATGAGTGGCTTCATATAAGACATGCAAAAGGGGAAAAAGAGAGAATTATTCCCATAGCAAAAATAGCCATAGATGCTATAAAAGAGTATCTTTTAGAGATAAAATGGGAAAAAGAGTTTATATGGTGTAACTACAAAGGTGATAAACTAAGTCGTATATCTGCTTATAAGATCACTCAAAAGTATCTAGGCGTAAGTCCTCATGTTCTTCGTCACTCTTATGCCACTTCACTTATAACTGGTGGAGCAGATTTAAGGGTGGTTCAAGAGTTATTAGGTCATGCTTCACTTTTAACTACACAGATATATACACATATACAAAGACAGGATTTGCAAAGTACTGTTGAAGCCTGTCATCCTATGAATAAGAAATAATCTATAAAACCAGAATATAATGGTAAAATTTTTATAGATACACCCCTTGTTCCATTGTAAGAATCTTTAAGCCTTTTAACTGGGTTATAGGAATGGGAAGATATCTTAGTGATATAACTCCATATATTCAACAACAAGCTCTTAAGGATATTCAAGAAGCTTTTAATAAAGCTGATAAAGCATTATATAAAGCAAAAGAAACTGGAAGAAATAAAGTAGAATTATACAAATGAATAAAATAAATAATAGTTTTTTTTCAAAACCTTTTTTAATTTCTTTGTTTTTTAAACAAAATAAATGGCATCAGCACGGTGTACTTTTACACACTTTAAGAGTAACTTATTATATAGTTAAAAACAAAGATTTTAAATTTTTTACGGCTGGATTATTACACGATATAGGGAAGCCTTTTGTCGCATATAAAAAGGATGAAGAGGACTTTGAGTTTGATGAGTATAGTTTTACAGACCATGAGGAAAAAAGTTACCAGATAATAAAAAATTGGTCTTTTATAAGTGATTATACAAAAACTATAGTTCGTTATCATTATCTTATAAGAGATATAAAAAAAAGTAAAAAAGATGATTTAGCTAGATATGCTTCAAAATCTAAGATTTGGAACTCATTAGAAGATGATATAAAGCAAGATTTAGCTACATTTTTAATCTATGATGATTTAGGAAAAGGTAAAAAAAGAAGATGAAAAAATTTACACCATTTTTAGTGATATTGTTTATAGTATTTGGTATAGTGGCTTTATTTTTATCGCTTGGAGAAAAACAAAATATGATAGCAGTAAAAGAAGATAACTTTAAAAAACTTCCACTAGAGATAAAAATAGGTAAGTATCAAGATAGTGACTGTGGTATGGTTATAGAAGATTTAAAATATGCTTCAGAGGTTATAACTCCTAGTGGAAAAACACATTTTTTTCATGACCATGGTGGTTTTGTACATTGGTTAAAAGATAAAAAGTTTAAAGATGATGCTGTTATATGGGTTATGACAGTAGATACAAAAAGATGGATAAAAGCTCAAGATGCTCATTATTCTATAAATGATAAAACACCAATGGGATATGGTTTTGGAGCTTATGAAAAGGATGATGATTCTAAGATAGATTACGAAACTATGAAACTTAGGATGCTAAGGGGTGAAACTCTAAATAATCCAAAGATAAGAAAACAGATACTAGGTGAGTAAAACAATAAATGAATAAAGGTTTATAGATGAAAGATTTTATAACAAATAGTATAAAATCACTTCCACCACTTCCACAAACAGTTATAGATGTAAATCGTATATGTTCAAATAAAGATGCAAGTGTTATGGATTTGGTTGAAGTTTTAGAAAAAGATCCGATGATTGTAGCCAATATTTTAAAATTGGCTAATTCACCTTTTTATAATTTTGGTAGGGAGATAAAAAATATATCTCAAGCAGTAGGTCGTTTCGGAATGAATATGACAAGAACTATAGTTATAAATAATAGTATAAGAAAGTTACTGAATGTAGATATGAAACCTTATGGTGTTAGTTCTGGTAAATTTGCAGAGATATCTTTTTTACAATCCACACTTATTATGAACTGGTATAATGAGATTGATAAAGAAAAATCTGATGAATTATATCTTGCTAGTTTTTTGCAAGAGGTTGGTAAGATTTTGATAGCAAACTATATTATACAAGAAAATGAATCTATAAGTTTTTTATCTGAAATCAACACATCAAATAATCTTGCAGAAGTTGAAAAAATATATGCAGATACTACATCAGCAGAGGTAACAGCTAGAATTTTTAGACATTGGAATTTCGATAAGAAATTTATAGATATGATTTTTTATTCTGATTATCCAGAAAAAGCTTCTCAAAGTATTAGAGAATATGCTACAGCTCTAAACATTGTTAAAACTGTAGTTTCAATCAACAGTCCATTATCTGAAAAATCAATCAACTTTGGATTGAGAAAAGCATATACCGCAGGTTATAATCATGAGATATTAGAAGATAAGATTGATGAACTTTCCATAACATAATTATTAAACTTTAATTTTAAATTGGGGGGGGGTGGTATAATAATACAAAACTATTTACTTGAGGTGTGTATCAGTGCTTAAATATGAGAATTTAACATTAGTAGGAATTGGTTCAAGTGCAGGGGGATATGAATCT
>Ga0256837_1000668_pt1 | contig 27571 bp, 27 predicted proteins | sample 4562384metaG_FD_185976 | JGI IMG/M metagenome (GOLD analysis project Ga0256837, IMG submission 185976) | Hydrothermal vent microbial communities from Guaymas Basin, Mexico - 4561-384 | ecosystem: Environmental > Aquatic > Marine > Hydrothermal vents | place: Mexico: Guaymas Basin | collected... | reverse complement strand
GACGAGATAAAAAACTGTATTTATAATTTTCTATCAAATCTAATGCTAGATGAGTTTTATCTATATAGATGTAATCCTTATCTATTATCTCTTTGAATGTTTGAATCCCTATTGGTAGTTTTTTCATAATATCTCCATATTAATATATAAATTTATCTATAAAATCTCTAAATAAGATTAATGAAACTATCAAGATAATTAAGCCTATAATTAGATAGAGTAGATTTTTAGAACGAAGTATAGCTAAAAAGTTTTTTACTCCAAAAGCTTTTATAGTTAAACTAAACCCAACTACACCACCAACACTACTAGCAAGGGCTAATCCACTAACTCCCATAGGTGAGATTAGGGCTAGTGCTAGAGTGCTATAAGTTACTAAAGAGATAGTAGCAATCTTAGCAGCTCTCATCTGTTCCCCTTTAGCATATACCCATAATAAAAAAAGTTTTTGAAGTCCAAAAGGGAGTAAACCTACTATATACATTTGTAAAACAGTAGTTGTGTTTAGTGTATCTTGAAGATCAAAAGCACCCCTTTGAAAAAGAAGCCAAGTTATCTCTTTAGCTAAAATAAACCCACCTATACTACTAGCCGTAAGTAAAAAAGTTAAAAACCAAAATGCTTTACCTAGATAAGCTAATGCCTCTTCCTCTTTTTTTTGTTTTAAGAATCGTGCTACTTTTGGAAACAAAGCTATACTTGTTGCTATGGCAAAAAGTGCTAAAGGAAGTTGAAAGATTCTGTTAGCATAGTAAAGGTAAGAGATAGAACCTGTTACTAAAAAAGATGCTAAGAATGTATCTAAAAAAGCACTCACTTGAGCAGTAGAGTTTCCCCACATAGCAGGAAAGAACTGTTTTCTAAACTCTTTTGTATCTTTTTTTATGATTTTTGATTTTACTTTTAGATGTTTAAAACCACCTATAAGAATCTTAGAAAGTCCATAGTTATATATAGCTAAGAGATGAACAGCTAGTTGTAAGATTCCACCAACAACTACACCCCAACTTAAATAGTAAACTATCTCTACCTGAGTTTTATCTTGTGAGAAATATAATGATAATATAAGAGATAAATTTAGTAGAGCTGTTGAAAATGCTGAGGTGGCAAAATGGTTTTTATACTGAAGCATAGTGCTTAGAAATGTAACAGCAAATATAAGTGGTAGATACCAAAAGTTTATGGCTACAAAAGGGGAGGCTAACTCTATGGTTTTTTCATCAAAACCTACGGCTATCGCTTGAGTTGCCAGTGAGGGTAAGAGGTTTACAAGTAGTGTTATAAAAAATATAATGCTTAAAAAAACTACAAAAATATTGGCAGAGAAAACACCCTTATGGTTTGTTTTAGCAAAAGCAGGTATAAAAACTTGTGTAAAAGCACCCTCTGCGAAGATTCTTCTAAATAGATTTGGTAGTTTAAAGGCTATGAAGAAAATATCGCTATATATGTTGGCACCAAGTGCTGAAGCTGTGAATAGATCTCGTATAAATCCTAAGATTCTTGACACAAGAATACCGAAACTGTTTGTGAATATTGATTTAAACATAGATATATAAACTCTTTTATAATTTAACTTTACATAATATTAACAAATATTTGGTTAAAATACTCACAAAATTGATTTATATAAGTGGTGGTATCGAAATATGGCTCTATTTAGTTCTAAAAAAACAACAGATATATCTTCAAACAAAATTCGTCCTACCGTTGTTAGGACTCAAAATGTAGCAAAAGAGCTAGTAAGTCTTGCTAAAACATACGGTGTTTCGGTAGATAAGCTAGATTTTAATATTATTGAGGTTCAAACTTATACTAGGATGAACAACAATGGTAAAGATAGTGATTGGGATGAAGTTGATTCTTACACTTTAAGAGATATAGATGAAGAGACGCTTTTAAATTCAGATTTTCAGATAAAGCAGATGTATGAGATAGAGATTTTCTCAAAATCTAACAAAGAGGATCTATACAAAAACTTTAAATTAGCTGTTGGTGCTAATGCTACAAAATGTAAAGTATATTTGAGCATACAAAAAGGTTCTCAGGTTAGTTATAACCCTAGATTTGAAAAAGAGCTTCTTATCTTGATAAACAAAAGAAAAGTAAGAGCTGGAATCCTTATAAATATATTTGATGAGATGTTAGATAAAGTTGTTTCTAAAATATCTGCTCATGTAAGAATTGAAGAGGAAGTTTACTACGAAGAGAGTGAAACAATCCTAATAGCTGAGAGTTTTGAGCCAACTCCAACTATTGATGATTCTATCATTATGCACTACGATAAAAAAGAGGAGATAGGTCAAAATGAGAGAGTTGACTATGCTTCAAGAGGTTTTATTAAAAGTGTTGAGGCTGGTGAGCTACTTATAGAGTATAGAAAAGCTAAACTTGGTAAACCCGGAAGAGATTGCCGTGGTGAGTATATGAAACCAAAAGAGCCAAAAGTAGATAATAAACCAACTTTTACTGTTGATGAAACGATAAAAGTTGAAGAGAGTAAACTTGGTGTAAAATATATAGCTAAAGAGAATGGTTATATCGCTTTTGAAAATAACAAATATCAAATAAAAAGTGAAGTGGATGTTGGTGAGATAAGTTTTAAAACAACTGGTTCGATAGCTAGTGAACTAGAGGCTGATGTATCTATCAATGTAAAAGAGGCTAATGCTATTAAAGATGCCATAGGTAGTGGTATGGATATAGAGGTTAGTGAGATTCATGTTGAGGGTAATGTTGGTTCAGGAGCTACGATAAATGCGATAAAAGCTATCATAGATGGTCAAACACATAAAACTTCAGAGATAACAGCAGAAGATATAAGAATCCATGTTCATAAAGGTTTAGCACATGGTGGTGATGTTCATGTTACAAGACTAGAACATGGTGTGGTTGATGGTGACTTTGTTGATATTTCACAAGCTTTAGGTGGTAAAATAAATGCTAAAGAGGTTGTGATAGATCTATGTGCTTCTTATGTAAAAGCAACCGCTTCTAGGCTCATAGAGATTAAAAAGCTTCAGGGGAGTGAAAATATTTTCACAATCGATCCACTTATGAAAAAAGATACGAAAAGTGGTGTTGATGAGAATAAAGGTAGTATCAAAAGGTTAAAAACAACCGTTGATAAGCTTAAAAAAGATGTAGATAAATACTCTGCTCTTATAGAGAAAAATATGTCATCTTTTAATGATGTTAAAAAGAGATTGTTACAATATAAAAAGAATGGTGTTAAGATGCCTGAATCTTTTGTAAAAAAGTATAAACAGTTTCAAAAAACTCAAGCACACTTAGCTAGTTTGAAAAAAGAGTATGATATACAAAGTGATCAACTTAGACTTTTAACAACTAGAACAGCATCTTTTCAAGATAATATTTTTGATGCTAGGATTATAAATAGAGATAAATGGGTAGGTTATAATGAGATTCGTTTTAAACTTATAGAGCCACCTATGGAGTTAAGTTATAAACCACAAGAGGGTTCATCAGAGAAAATCTTTGCTGTTGTTGAGGTTGAAGAGGGTGAGTTTGAGATTAAAGCGGTTAAAGCATGATAGTTGGTTTAAAAGGTATCATAGAGTATAAAGAACCATCTGTTGTTCATCTTGATGTGGATGGTGTTATATATGAGGTGTTTATATCTCTACAAACATTTTCTGCTTTGCCAAAAACAAAAGTAAACCTTTTTACGACACATATTATCCGTGAAGATGCCCAACTATTGTTTGGTTTTTTAGAGATGAGTGAAAAAAAGATGTTTGCTAGGCTTATAAAGATAAACGGAGTTGGTCCAAAGGTTGCTATGGCTATTTGTTCAACATACACACCATCACAGTTTGCTACCATAATAAACAACAAAGATATGAATGGAATCAAAAAAGTTCCAGGGATTGGACCTAAGAGTGCTGGTCGTATTTTAGTTGAACTTGCTGGATTTGATACAGAGTTAATCACAACAACCTCACCAGCTACACAAGCTTTTAGCGAAGCAACAGAAGCTTTAGAAGCTCTAGGCTTTAAAAAAGATAAAATCTCAAAAGCTCTTAGTGAGTGTGAGGGTAGTGATACAGCTACACTTGTAAAAGCTGCTTTAAAAAATCTTCAAACATTCTAATCTTTTAATAATTTTCACTTTATTATTTTTTGATATAATCCTTTTATAAAAGAGTTTACTAATTTTTTAAAAGGATAGATTATGGAATGTGAGTTTCCTTCAGTTAATGCTAATAAACAAGAGATAAAAGAGATTTTTGATAGTGTTAAGACTATTGCCGTTTTAGGTCTTTCTCCAAACGCAGAAAAAGATAGTCATAAAGTTGCTAAATATCTACAAAGTGTTGGATTTACGATTGTTCCTGTTTATCCTAAAGAGGATACTATCCTTGGTCAAAAGGTTTACCGTTCACTCGCTGAGATCCCTTTTAGTGTTGATATGGTAGATATATTTAGAAAACCTGATGCTTTAGTTGCGATAGTTGATGCTTGTATCGCTAGAGGTGATGTGAAAGTTTACTGGTCACAAAAAGGTATAGTAAATAATGAAGCAGCACAAAAAGCTAAAGATGCTGGTATGGTTGTTGTTCAAAATATGTGTTCAATGGTTGAACATAAACATTTATAAGGTATTTAATTGGTAAATTTAGAAAAAATATATGAAGCTAAAGAGCGTATCAAAGATGTAGTTGTAAATACACCATTTTCGTATGCTCCATATTTAAGTGAGATGGTTGATTGTGAAGTTTATCTTAAAAAAGAGAATCTTCAAGTTACTGGTGCTTTTAAGATTCGTGGTGCTTATAACAAAATAGCATCATTAACTGATGAGCAAAGAGCTTGTGGTGTTGTAGCTGCTAGTGCTGGTAATCATGCTCAAGGTGTAGCACTCTCAGCTTCAAAGTTTGATATAAAAGCTGTTATCGTGATGCCTGAATCTACACCACTTACAAAAGTAAATGGTGTTAAACATTTTGGTGCTGAAGTTATTTTACATGGTAAAAACTACGATGAGGCTTATAGCTTTGCTCTTAAATATGGTGAGGAGAACTCTTTAACTTTTGTTCATCCATTTGAAGATGATGAAGTTATAGCTGGACAAGGTAGTGTAGCTTTAGAGATTTTAGATAAATGTGAAGAGTTAGATGCCGTGATTATCCCTGTTGGTGGTGGTGGTCTTATCTCTGGAATGGCTATGGCATTTAAAGCTAAGAATCCAAATATAGAGGTTATAGGTGTAAGTGCTAAAGGTGCTCCAGCACTTAAAAACTCTTTTGAACTTGGTCGTGCTGTTGATACCTCAAGTGTTAGAACCATAGCAGATGGTATAGCTGTTCGTGATACTTCAGAGATAACATTAGGCTATATGCTTGATAATGTAGATAGATTTGTAAATGTTGATGATGAGGAGATAGCTAGTGCTATCTTATTTTTACTAGAGAAACAAAAGTTAGTGGTGGAGGGTGCTGGTTCTGTTGGTGTAGCATCACTACTACATAACAAACTTCCACACCTAAAAGGTAAAAAAGTAGCTGTTGTTTTAAGTGGTGGAAATATGGATGTTACACTTCTTTCTGTGATTATAGAAAAGGGTCTTTTAAAATCTGGTAGAAAGATGAAACTAACTGTAACATTAGTTGATAAACCTGGTTCACTTATGAGATTTACAGAGATTTTACAAGAGTTAAATGCGAATATTGTTCATATCGCTTATGATAGAACATCTGTTTCACTTGATTATGGTGATGCTAATGTTACTGTTCATATGGAAACTAAAGGTGATGAACATCAACAACAGATAAAGCAAAAACTTTTATCTGAGGGATATATAAGAGAGATATAGATGAAATCAACTAGAGTTAAAAGGTTCTCAGAGGCTATTATTTTTATAAAGATTTTAGAAGATGATAGTTTACTTGTAGCAGATTCACAAACAACTGTAAGATACTTTAATAAAGAGGATCTTTCTTTGTTATCTGGTTTCAAAGCAAAGATAGAGCATAAGAGATTTAAGACACATGTTGTATCTTTTACAAACAATGGTTCCTATTTCGCATCTTTGAGTGCTGATTGTAGAGAGACTTTGCTTTTTAACTCAAAAACTAAAAAAAATGTTGCTAAAGTTACTAGACATCAAGGTGAAGTTTCCTGTTTAGGAATCGATCCAAGAGACCGCTATATGTTCTCTTGTGGTGATGATGGTAAAACATTTGTTGTTGATATAAATAGTGGAAAACTGGCTTTAGTTTTACCAGCTCATGCTGATACTATAAACGATATAGAGTTTAGTAAAAATGGGCAATGGGTAGCAACCGTTAGTTACGATAAGAAGATACAACTTTTTAATTTATCAACGATGAAAGCTTCAGAAAAGTTTGTTGGTCACTCATACCCAGTTATGAAAGTTGTTTTTTTAAATAAGTATAGATTGTTAAGTATAGATAAGAGTAATAATGCGATTATTTGGGATATACATACGGGTGAGATACTTCATAGAATCCAAGCTATGCACGATGATGTAAGGGAGATTGTAGTTGCTAAAGATTATAAATTTCTTTTTGTTGGTACAGAGTTAGGGTATGTGATCGTTTATGATTTAGATACTTATGAACTTATAAATGACAAATATATAAAACTAACTTCACCTATAAGTGCTATGTTTTTTGATGAAAAGAGAAAAGAGTTAATAGTTGGTACGGCTGGTGGAGATCTACTTTTTTACGATATAGAAGCTGGTGTTAAAAAATTAAAAGAGTTACTAGAGAAAAAAGAGTTTGATATGCTCGAAGCTTATAAAAAAGTAAATTCACTTTTAGTTTATACCGATATTTATCAACTTATATCTACTCTTTGGGATAAAACACTAGAAAAAGCACAAATATGTTTACAAAATAATGATAGACAAAAAGCTGAAAATATCTTTAGTATTTTTAGTAAAGTACCATCTAAAAATACCATAATTAAAAAAGTTTTATCTGAGTATGATAATTATGAAAAGTTTACTACTTATGCTAAACAGGGTAAGATCGCTTTAGCTTATGGTGTAGCAAGTCAACACCCAATGTATAAAACTTCAAATGTTTATAAAGCTTTAGAAAATAAATGGCAAAAAACTTTTGTGTTAGCACAGCAGTATGCTCTTGATAGAACAACTGTTGAAAAAGCTAGAGAATTACTAGCACCATTTAGGGGTATAAGTTGTAAAACAGCACTTATTCAGGAGCTTTTTACTAAAGGTGGAGTTTATCAAAGATTTAAAGATGTTGTTGGTAAAAAAGAGTTTAAATTAGCTTGTGAACTTGTAAAACATCATCCATATCTAAAAGAGTTCCCAGAGTATAAAAATATGATAAATTATGCTGATAAGCTTTATGCTAAAGTTTATGAGCTTATAGAGCAAGATGATATAAATGCTGCGCTAAAAATAGCTCAAATCTTATATAACTTTAATGATTTTAGTTTAGAGATTAAAGAGATAATGAGAGATATAACAGCTAAACAGCAGTTTAATAGTGCTATCAGAGATAATGAACTAGCAACAGCTTACGCATTACTTGATAAACATGAAGATCTTTTAAATACACCTGATGGTAGAAGAATCCAAGAGGAGTGGACCGAAGATGTAGCTGTTGCTAATAGTTATGCTGTTAAGGGTGATCCTGATGGTGTTGCTCATGCTCTTGAAAAATATATGAAGATTAAAACTAGATATGTATCTTTAGCTACTATCTTTAGTTGGTGTTATATGCGTCAATTAGAGGCTGCTTTAGTGAGACATGAAGATATTAAAGTTGTAGAAGCAGCGATTAAAAAGTTTGTTTCATATTTTGGTATAGAGAATCAAATGGAGAGTTTTTTCAATATTTTTAAGAAATATTATAAAGAGAGTAAACTTGAACTAGACACTTTACCAAAGGGCTCTTTATCTAGTTGGAAACCATCTATGATATTTAACTCTATCTTAGAGGATTAAACTATATCCACAATTAACCTCAAATATAGCTCCTCTTAGGTATAATCCACAAATTTTTAAAATTATAATTTTTATAGAGGAGACTTTTCATGCAAATAAGTGGAGCACAGATGGTAATCGAAGCTTTAATCGCTGAGGGTGTAGATACAGTATTTGGCTACCCCGGTGGGGCGATAATGAATGTCTATGATGAGATTTACAAACAAGATGGGTTTAAACATATACTAAATCGTCACGAACAAGCTTCTATCCACGCTGCTGAGGGCTATTCAAAAGCTAGCGGTAAAGTTGGTGTTGCTATGATCACTTCTGGTCCAGGTTTTACAAATGCTGTAACTGGTTTAGCTGATGCTTATATGGATTCTATCCCTATGGTTGTAATAAGTGGACAAGTACCTATGAGCCTTATCGGTACAGACGCATTTCAAGAGATTGATGCAGTTGGAATCTCTCGTTCATGTACAAAACATAACTACCTTGTAACAGATGCTAAAGATTTAGCTCGTGTACTTAAAGAGGCTTTTTATATAGCTCGTACTGGTCGTCCAGGTCCAGTTCATGTTGATATTCCAAAAGATGTTACAGCACAAATCGCTGAGTTTAACTACGATATTGAGATAGAACTTGAAACATATAAGCCACATGTAAAAGGTAACCCTCGCCAAATTAAAAAAGCGATGGAAGCTATAAGTAAAGCTAAGAGACCACTATTTTATCTAGGTGGTGGTATCATAAATGCCAATGCTGCTTATGAGGTTAGAGATTTAGTTCATAAAACAGGAATCCCTGCTGTTGAGACATTTATGGCTCGTGGTGTTTTATCTTATGATGATGAACTTCTTGTTGGTATGCTTGGTATGCACGGAAGTTATGCTTCAAATATGGCTATGAGTGAGACAGATTTAGTTATCGCTTTAGGTGCTAGATTTGATGATAGGGTAACTGGTAAACTTAGTGAGTTTGCTAAAAATGCTGGTGTTATACATGTAGATATTGATCCAGCTTCTATCTCTAAACTTGTAAATGCTGATTATCCAATCGTTGGTGATGTTAAAAATGTTGTAAATGATATGCTTACACATTGTGATAAAATCAACTCAGATAGTTATAAATCTTGGAGAGAGACAGTAAGTAATTTTAACAAATTACACCCTTTAACTTTCCATGAAGATTCAGAGAGACTTAAACCTCAGTGGGTTGTAAAAAGAGTTGGTGAGCTTCTAGGTGATGGGGCTAATATCTCAACAGATGTTGGTCAACACCAAATGTGGTCAGCACAATTTTATCCATTTAGTCGCCCTCGTCAGTTTATGAGTTCTGGTGGACTTGGAACTATGGGGTTTGGTTTTCCAGCAGCATTAGGTGTAAAAGCAGCTTCACCTGAAAAAGTTAGTATAAACTTTACAGGTGATGGTTCGATTCTTATGAATGTTCAAGAGTTAATGACAGCAGTTGAGAAAAAATTACCAGTTATAAATGTTATATTAAATAACAACTATCTTGGTATGGTCCGTCAATGGCAAACACTTTTTTATGATAAAAGACATAGTGAAACAGACTTATCTATTCAGCCAGATTTTGTGAAATTAGCAGAAGCGTTTGGTGGAATCGGTTATAGAGTTAACACTAAAGAGGAGTTTGATGCTGCTCTTAAAGATGCTGTTGAGAAAAATGTTGTAGCTTTTATAGAGGTTATCGTTCATAGAATGGAAAATGTTATGCCGATGGTACCAGCAGGTGGTTCATTGTTTAATATGATGTTATTAGAGAAAAAGGGGACAAAATAATGAGTGAAAATAGCGAAAGAAGAGTAGTATCTGTTATCGTTGTTAATGAAGCTAGTGTTTTATCTCGTATTACAGACCTGTTCTCAGGTCGTGGATACAACATCACATCTTTAACTGTTGCTCCAATTCCAGATTCTAAATACTCAAGACTTACGATTGTAACTTCAGGTTCAGTTAGAGTTATAGAGCAGATTACGAAACAACTTCATAAGCTGATTCCAGTTTTAAGAGTTTATGAACACGCAGATATGGTTGAAAAAGAGATGGCACTTATCAAATTTCCAATCACAGAATCGTTAAGTGATATAAACACTTTATGTGAAGCATATAATGGAAAAATAGTAAACGCTGGTGAGAATGTTATTATCGCTATGGTAGCTGATGAACCAAATAGAGTAGATAACTTCTTAAAAGCTGTAAAAAGATACAATCCTAAAGAAATTGTTAGAAGTGGTGCCGTAGCACTAGAGAGATAGTTATGAGATTACAAGAGATAGCAAAAATAATTGGGGCAGAGTTTAGTGGTGAAGATATAGAGATAACTGCTATGAATAGATTAAAAGATGCTACAAGTAGTGAACTATCTTTTGTGTCAAATTCTAAATATGTTAAAGAGATAGCTGAAACTAATGCTGGTGCTATTATAGTTGATTCTAAAACTAAAGAGTATGTTCCTAAATCGTGTGTAGCTTTAGTTGTAGATAACCCTTACTGGGAGATGGCTATTTTATCTAAATATTTTGCTCCACTTATAGAGGATAATAGTTTACCTGAGCCTATTATAGGTGAGGGTAGTAAAGTATCTTCTAAAGCTGAAATAGCAAATGGTGCTAAGATTGGTAAAAATTGTACTATTTTAGCTCATGTTTATGTTGGTGCTGATGTTGTTGTTGGTGATAATAGTATCATATATCCAAATGTTACAGTTTATAGAGATTGTAAAATAGGTAGTGATTGTATAATTCACTCAAATACAGCTATTGGTGCTGATGGTTTTGGTTTTGCGACAAATAAGCTAGGTGAACATAAAAAAATCTATCAAAATGGAAATGTTATCATAGAAGATGATGTTGAGATTGGTAGTAATGTAAGTATAGATAGAGCTGTTTTTGGCTCTACACTTATCAAAAAAGGTGTTCGTATAGATAATCTTGTTCAGATAGGACATAATTGTGAGGTTGGTGAATACTCTGTATTTGTTGCTCAATCTGGTAGTGCTGGTTCTACAAAATTTGGTAGAAATGTTGTTATGGGTGGTCAAGCAGCTTCAGCAGGGCATTTAGAGGTAGCACCATTTTCAACTTTCGCAGCAAGAAGTGGTATAACCAATAGTATTAAAGAGAGTGGAAAAACTTTTGCTGGTTTCCCTTTAATGGAACATAGAAAATGGTTAAAACTTCAGGCAAAAATAGCTAGGTTACTAAAGTAAATTAATAATAATCAAAATTTAGAGAATCACACTCAACATTGTGATTCTCTAAGCTATCATCATATATATCGTAAGGTATATTTTCATAATAAAAACACTCCTCATATTCACCATCTAAACTAGATATTTTTTTATAAAACCCACTAGGCACAGAGATAAAATTTTCACCAATTTGTTGAGGATTCTCATCATATATAACACCTATCACAACATCTACATAATTGTATTGATGAGCTTTTTGCCTCTCTAAATTTTCAGTATCTATCCATGAGTATCTATTTACATCTGGGTCTTGAGGTATAATGTTTGCCATAGAGTAAACACTATATAAAGATTCTTCTGAATAATCAAAAGAGGCATCACTAGCTAAATGTCCTCTATCGTAACCACTCCCAATATAATCATCATAATCACTTTGGTACTCTTTTAAAATTTCATCTTCGTTATAAAAAGATTCTCGTTGTGTAATATTTGGATCATCTACAAGTGAGCCATCAAGTTGATAAGATACAAACAAAGCACCTTTTAGTTTGTAGTCATAACATATCTCATAGTAAGTTTTATCTATGATAATATCACATTGTGTTACATTAGCTGAATCTATCTGCTCATCACCACAACCATTAAATAGTATGATTAGTATAATAGGGGTTAAAATTTTGTATATCATTATACGATTTTATCATAAACTTTACTCAACTTATGTATAATTGCGAAAAAATAAAGGTTTTTTCAAATGTCAACATATATTTTTGGTCATACTAACCCAGATAGTGATTCTATCGTAGGTGCTATATCTCTTACATATCTAAAAAATAAACTTGGTGAGGATTGTGTAGCTACTCGTCAAGGTGAGATCTCTCCTGAGACTAAGTTTATCTTAGATAAGTTTGGAGCTGAAACTCCAGAGCTTAAAACATCTTATGCTGGTGAGAATGTTTATATAGTAGATTTTTCAGATTTAGGTCAAGCACCTAAGGATATAAAAGAGGCTACAATTTTAGGTATAGTAGATCACCATAAACTTGGTGATTTAACAACATCAACACCGTTAGAGTGTTGGATAAGACCTATTGGGTGTTCAAACTCTGTTATAAAAGAGATGTATGATTATCATGGGATTGAGATTCCAAAAGATATAGCTGGTATGATGCTTTGTGCTATCTTAAGTGATACAGTGATTTTTAAATCACCAACTTGTACAAAGATAGATACTAAGATTTGTAAAGAGTTAGCACAGATCGCTGGGATTGAGGATTATAAAGCTCTTGGTATGGAGATGTTTATAGTAAAATCAGCAGTTGCTGGAGCGACAGCTAGAGAGTTAACAACTCGTGATTATAAAGAGTTTGATATGAATGGCTTTAAGCTTGGTGTTGGTCAACTTGAAGTTGTTGATTTAAGCGTGTTTTATGATATGAAAAAAGATCTTTTTGATGATATGAAAAAGTTAAAAGAGGAGGGTAATCTTCACTCTGTACTTATCCTTTTAACAGATATTATGAAAGAGGGTTCTCAACTTTTAGTAGTTAGTGATGATGAATCTAAGATAGAACAAGCATTTGATTGTAAACTAGAAGATTCTCAAGTTTGGTTAGATGGTGTACTTAGTCGTAAAAAGCAAGTTATCCCTTTCTTACAACCACAATTTGATTAATATACAAGCCTCTTTTTAAGAGGCTTATTCTGTATATAAATATCGTTTTATCTTTTTAGTTGGTGTTTTTGTAAATGGTTCAACTTGCTCTACAAACTTAACCATTCTACTAAATGATGATATATTACTATTAACCTCTAAACGCATCTCCTCTAGTAGATTCTCTATATCTTTTTCTATTTTTTTATTGTTATCAAAATCTGAGCCAAATTTTTTATCTATTAGCTCATAATCTAAGTGTACCCTAGCGATTAGCTTGTTATCTTTCATAATAACTAAAGAATCTAATACAACTTCATTTTCATTGATTCTTGCCTCTATCTGTTCAGGGTAGATATTTTCACCACCAGAACCTATGATAACATTTTTACTTCTACCATTTATAAAAAGGTATCCATCATCTATATAACCTAAATCGCCAGTTAAAAACCAACCATCATCGATAACCTCATCAGTTTTCTCTTTGTCTTTATAGTAGCCTAACATCACACTAGGTGATTTTGCTATGATTTCACCAGTTTTAGTTACGGGGTCTATATCTTTGATTTTTAACTCAACACCAGCTACATTTGAACCAGTTGAGCCAATCTTTTGAACTCCGTTATGGATAGAAGCAGCTAAAAGGGGTGCTGTTTCAGTTAAGCCATAACCAACTATATATGGAAATTTAGATTCTATTAAAAACTGCTCTACATACTCAGGTAAACCAGCCCCACCAATCCCAAAAAACTTAAGCCTACCACCAAAAATCTCTATAAGCTTCTTTCCAGCCATAATATTCATTTTTTTTCTCATAAATGGTATTTTATATAGGCTTTTTGTTATGATTGAGCTATTTATCTGAGGTAATACTTTGTTTTTATATATCTTTTCAATTATGAGTGGAACACTAACCATCATAGTTGGTTTTACAACTTTAAAGGCTTTTAGTAAAACGCTAGGTGTAGGTGCTTTATCTATGTAAAATATACTAGCACCATTTAGTATGGGGATAATGAATCCAATGGTACACTCTAATGTATGAGCTAAAGGGAGTATCGATAAAAAAACATTATCAGATTCTATGGTTATCTTGGTATAGGTACTCATAGCATTAGTAACAAGATTTTTATGTGAGAGCATAACCCCTTTAGAGTGACCAGTAGTACCTGAAGTATATAACAAAGATGCCATATCATCTTCATTTGGCTTCTCTATATGGTTAATAGAGTGTGATATTTTATTTGCTAGTTTTGATATGTAGTTTTGGTTTGTTAACTCATCAACTAATTTTAAATCATCAAGTTTTATCACAAAGTTTATATGATCCTCTTCAAAATCTTCTATCGTTGGTAGATACTTTTCAGATACAAACACAGCTTTTGCTTCAGAGTGTTTGATGATATGGTGAACATCAGCAGGGTGGAAATCTGGAAGTATAGGGACTATGATAGCCCCAAAATATGTCACACTAAAGTAAGCGATACCCCAATTTGGCATATTTTCACTAAGAAGTATAACTTTATCACCTTTTGAGATTCCATTGGTTTGTAGTAGCTCAACCATCTCTAAAACTTTTTTGTTAAATTGATGGTATCTCATAGCATCTTCACCAGCTTTACCAACTATATCGTTATCGCCATACAGTTTTACAGAGCGATCTAGTAGAGCTGGAAGTGTAAAGTTTTCTAAGTTTTCAAAAGGGTATGTCATATCTTATCTCTTATTTCAAGTTCATTTAGTATTATTATACATATAAAAAGTAAAATCTTACCGATTGCTGATAAAAAGGGTATAAAATTGAGCAGAAGAAATAAAAATAAACAACCAAAAAGAGATACAGTAACATTTAGTGAGAAAGATTTTCTACCAACAACTAGAGCAGAGATGGATGCTCGTGGGTGGGATTATTGTGATGTTATTCTTGTTAGTGGTGATGCTTATATAGATTCCCCTTTTATTGGTGTTGCTATGGTTGGTAGAATGCTTGAAAAGTTAGGTTATAAAGTAGGTATGATAGGTCAGCCAGATATTAAATCTCCTGATGATATTATGAGACTTGGTGAGCCTAAACTTTACTGGGGTGTTAGTGGTGGTAGTGTTGATTCTATGGTTTCAAACTATACAGCTACAAAAAAGTTTAGAAATTCAGATGACTATACCCCTGGTGGAAAAAATACTAAAAGACCAGATAGAGCATTATCAGTTTATTGTAACTTGATTAGACGATATTTTAAAAATACTGTACCTTTAGTTTTAGGTGGAATCGAAGCATCTTTAAGAAGAGTAAGCCATTACGATTATTGGTCAAATAAGATGAAAAAACCTATACTTTTTGATTCTAAAGCAGATATTCTCATATATGGTATGGGTGAGATAGCGATAGAACAACTTACTCGTGCGATAGCTTTAGGGGAAGATTATAGAGATATAAGGGGAGTTTGTTATATATCTAAAGAGCCTGTTTATGAGTATATACAACTACCATCTCATCAAGAGTGTGTTGATGTAAAAGAGAGATATATTGACCTTTTTGATGATTTTTATGATAACAATGACCCCATAACAGCAAAAGGTTTATGCCAACCTGTCGATACAAGATTTCTTATTCAAAATCCACCATGTGATTACTTAAATGAGAAAGAGATGGATGCTAACTCAAACCTACCTTTTACAAGAGAGTTACACCCACACTATGCTAAAGAGGGAAAAGTTAAATGTTTAGAGACTATTAAATTTTCTATTATGACACATCACGGTTGTTGGGGTGAGTGTAACTTCTGTGCCATAGGTGTTCATCAAGGTCGTACAATCCGTACCCGTTCAGAGAAAAACATACTTCAAGAAGCAAAAGATTTTAACTCATACAAAGATTACAAAGGAATCATCAGTGATGTTGGTGGACCAACAGCAAATATGTATGGTTATGAGTGTGATAAGAAACTTAAAAAAGGTACTTGTGACCATATGAGATGTGTAGATGCTAACCGTCTTTGTAAAGTTATGACAGTTGATCACACTAGAAATATAAACCTTTTAAGACAGGTAAGAAAAGTTGATGGTGTTAGAAAAGCGTTTGTTGCTTCAGGTGTAAGATACGACCTAATCACAGCAGATAAACAAAAAGGTTATGAGTACCTAAAAGAGATGGTAGATCACCACATATCAGGACAGATGAAAGTAGCACCAGAGCATACACAGCAACATGTACTAGAACTTATGGGAAAACCGGGTAAGCAGTCACTTATAGATTTTAAAAAAATGTACGACAAACTAAATAAAGAATCTGGAAAGAATCAGTTTTTAACATACTATCTAATCGCAGCTCACCCAGGGTGTAAAGAGAAAGATATGCACGAACTAAAAAGGTTTACAACTGATGAGCTAAAGATGAATCCAGAACAAGCACAAGTTTTTACACCAACACCTAGTACATATTCAGCAGTGATGTACTATACAGAGATGGATCCAAAAACTCGTAAAAAGATTTTTGTTGAAAAAGATACAAAACGAAAAGAGAAACAAAAACAGATAGTTGTGAAAAAAGAGTGTGGATTTAAGAGTGGGTTTGCTTCTTAAATATATTTTAAAGCAATATTTAGTCTTTATATGGCAGAATTTTTATTATAAAGGATGTGAGTATGTATAAAAGTTTACCGTTGATGATGAAATTTTTGATTCCTATGATTTTAGGGGTGGTTGTAAGTGCTGGTATAGTTTTACTAAACGGTGTAGATATGGTTAGTATGATCGCTGTTGTTGGGGTTGAGTGTTTAGTTTTTGTATCTTTATTGATTATCTTAAATGTTTATGTTAAAAAAGATTCTGATGATAGTTTAGATATTTCAGATAGCTATACAAACAGTGCTGAGATATTTAGTGAAGATGATAAAACTCTATTTTCTGAGATAGTTAATGTTAGTAAGTTGGTTTCTCAAGGTGATATTAGTCATAGGGTTAATTCTAATGTTTCAAATCAAGAGTTGGTAGATTTAAAAAGTGAATTTAACGGTATGCTTGATAGTTTAGAGGCTGCTGTTGGTAAAGATATGAATAGTGTTGAGAAAAGTTTAACATCATATACAAATATGGATTTTACAGCAGGATGCCCAGATTGTAACTCTAAACTTGATGATATGATATATCAACTTGGTGAAGATATATCTAAAATGTTGGTTAAAAACTCAAATGATGCTGAAGATTTAAGGGTAAAATCTGATCTATTAAATGAGTTTGTTGAAAAACTTATAGAATCTGCGAATGGTCAATCTACAAATACACAAAAAGTTTCTGAAGCTACTCAAGAGATAACATCAGAGATAACAAATATGCTAGAACAAGCTAGTGAGGTTGCTCAACAATCTGAAGAGATTAAAAATGTTGTTACTATCATTGAAGATATAGCAGACCAAACAAACTTACTAGCTTTAAATGCTGCGATAGAAGCAGCTAGAGCAGGGGAGCATGGTCGTAGTTTTGCTGTGGTTGCTGATGAGGTTAGAAAGTTAGCAGAGAGAACACAAAGTTCACTCTCAAATATTAATGCAAGTATAAACACTTTAGTTCAGTCAATCTTCTCGATAGTTCAAGATTTAGAAAAACAAGCTGATAAACTAGATAAATTTAATATCTTTATAGATTCTATAAATGAAAACACCAAAGGCTCATTAGAGATTGTTACAAAAACAAGTGAATTAGCAAAAGGTTTAGATAATAGTGCTTCTATAATATTAGAAGATATAAAATCTAAAAAATTTAATCATTAGAGATACTATTTACTATCTCTTTTGTTATCTCATCTATCGTTTTAGTAGCATCTACGATTATTAATTCTAATCCTAGTAGTTTTGTAGCTTCTATGATGGCGTCTTGTATCTTTAAAAGGTACTCACTTCCACGAAGTTCGATTCCATCTAACTCTTTTTGAGATAGTCTATACTCCAGCTCCTCTTTTGTGAGTTTAAGTAAGAAAACCTTTTTAGGGTATATATTATCAGTAGCAAAGTTGTTTAAACTAACCAACTCTTTTTTATCTATATCTCCAGCTATCAAAGCATAAGCAACACCACTAACAGCACTTCTATCAGATATAATCATCTTATCAAGATTTGGTTTTACAACCTCTTTTATATGTTCTGCTCTATCTGCTAAAAATAGTAAAAATTCAGCTTTTTTACTTTGTGCTTTAGCACTTAAAACCATTGAGCGAATCTCTTGACCTATCTCTGTTCCCCCTGGTTCTTTTGTGATGATAGAATCTTTATATATCTGTGTTAATCTCTCTATCTGTGTACTTTTACCCGCTGTATCGATTCCCTCTATCGCTATATACATTATTTTTTATCCTCTATAAATTTTTCCACCTCTTGTGGTATTAAATGATCTTTTTTACCGTTGAATTTTATAAGTGTTCTAACGATAGATGAGCTTACAAAAGAGTTTTTTAGAGTTGGCATCAAGTATATAGTCTCTATCTCTTCATCTAGGGAGTTGTTTAGGTAGCCTAGTTGTATCTCATACTCAAAATCTGTTGTGGTTCTTAATCCACGGATAAGAATCGAAGCGTTATGTTCTCTAGCTAAATCTACTGTTAGATTTTCAAACCCTACAATTTTTAGATTTTTAAGGTGAGCAGTCGATTCTTTTATCATCTCTATCCTATCATTAAGTGAAAACATAGGTTTTTTATCTTGTGATATTGCTACTGCGATAACAACCTCATCAAAAAGTTTTAATGCTCTTTGAATAACATCAAGATGCCCATTTGTGATAGGGTCAAAAGTTCCTGCGTATAGTGCTATTTTAGAGTTCATATCTACTCCCATCGTTTATATAAATTATTTTCTATCCCTAGCAGATCAAACCATTTACCAATGATAAAGTTTTCCATCTCATCTAGTGTTTGTTGCTCAGAGTAGTATGCCATTACAGGTGGTGCGATGATGATTCCTAAAGAGGCTAATTTTGTCATATTTTCTAATGCTATGGGTGAAAATGGCATCTCGCGAGGTGCTAAAATAAGTTTTTTTTGCTCTTTTATCATAACAGAAGCAGCACGAGTTATGAGGTTATCTGAGATTCCATAAGCGATTTTAGCTAAAGTGTTCATACTACATGGTGCTATAATCATACCATCTACACCAAATGAACCTGAAGCTATACTTGCTGATATATCGTTGTTATTATGCTCTATAACACCCATCTCTTTAGATAAAACTGTTTTAGAGTTCTCAGACATCACAAAATGTTTCTCTATCGAATCTGGTAGTAGTTTTAGAGTTTTTAAACCCAAATTTACCCCACTAGCACCACTTGTAGCTACTATTATCTTTTTTATACTCATTGAATCTCCACTCTATTTCTACCAATAACTCTAGCTCTTAGCCGTTTGCCATCACTTTTTTGAATATTTATTATATCACCATTTTTACCATTTTGAAGAGCTTTGGCATTAAATGTTATCGATATGTTTGAGTTGTTTAAAACCACAACCACCATACTATTTCTTTTAACAACATCAAGTTGAACAACATCTCTAATGGTTAATGTTTTATCTTTTTTTATATGATTTTTAGCTTGTAGAGTAGAGGAGTGAATAGTTTGCAAAGGTGATGCTCTTAGTTTAGATAGTACAATTTTTGTTTTTTTGCTATTTTTAGGTGATAATTCTGTCCCTTTTTTTATAGCTTTTGTCGTCACAAATGAATCGATTGTAGCATCTACTGTATAATCAAAAAATAGTTTTCTATTTTTTAAACTTTTTATATTTAAAGTACCAACATTTGATAGATAAGATCTTTTTGGTATGCTTATACTATAATCATTTGGTAGAGATTCTATGTAGCCTCTAGGCTCAATTATGATTTTTTTTATCTCTATACTAGGGTAATGCTCTGTATAAAACTCTTCTATTTTTTTCTCTATTTTTGATAGATCAATATCACTCTTTTTTACAAACTTTACAAATCTATGTTTTGCTATATAGCCCTCATAGCCACACTTTTTTAGTATATCTAGTAACTTTTTAGAAGCAATCTTTTTTGAGTGCCTATGTTTTTGTATTTGAAAAAGTTTTATATCTTTTTTAGTATTTTGAACTATATCAGATAACATAACTTGATTTGATTTTGTATAGTAAGTTTTATCTAAAACTTGGTTTGAGTATAGCTGAGATAATAAAAATAAAAATAAAAGAAGTTTGTTTAACATCATACCCACTTTAAAGTTTTAGAGTATTTTACCATTATTATATAATATTTTTAATATACTTTTTATAGCATATCATATATAATCGCCACTCTTATAAAAATCACACATCATTAAGGTTGTAAATTTGAAAATATTTAGTTTATTGTTTTTTGTATTTATAATTTTTAGTGGATGTAGCTCAACAAAATTAAGTCACCCAAATGATATACAGCAAACACAAGATGAACTTTCACAAGAGGATGATGATCTTTTTGATGAGTTTGAAGATGAAGCTGAAATTCAAAAGGTTTATGATCCCCTTATCACTTATAATAGAGCTATGACAAATTTTAATGATAAGATGATAACTTATGTTTTGACACCTGTTTCAAAAACTTATGCTAAATTTGTAGATGTTGAGATAAGAAAAAGTGTTTCAAACTTTTTTAACAACATCTATTATCTACCAAGAGTGGTAAATAACCTTTTACAAGGAAAATTTAAAAATAGTTACGAAGAAACACAACGATTTGCTATAAACACAACAGTTGGAATTTTAGGTTTTTTTGATCCAGCAAAAAACTACTTTCATATAGAGGCTCATCCTGAAGATTTAGGTCAAACATTAGGTTTTTATGGTGTTGGTAGTGGTCCACATATAGTTTTACCACTATTTGGTCCATCTAATTTAAGAGATATAACAGGTATGTATGGAGATTCTTATCTTAGTTTAATCGATTATACAGATAGAGATGCCTTTACCATCACCGATACTTGGGGTGGGTATATAGGTGTTAAATCTTATGAAAAGGTTAATGATTTTTCTTTAAATATTAAAAGTTATACTAAATTAAAAGAGGATGTGATAGACTTATATCCATATTTAAGAGATATTTATGAACAATATAGAGATAAACAGATAAAGGAATAGTTATATGAAAAAGTTATGGAGAGTGTTTTTATTGGTTTTTGGTATGTTTTTGTTTACACAAAACCTAATGGCTGATGAGAAGATTGAGTTAAAAAATCATTTATTAAATAAGATAAGTGAGGTTATTGAGATTGTTGAAAATAAAAAATTCACGAAAGATCAAAGAAATTTCAAGATAACAGAAGCTGTTAAACCTATGTTTGATTTTGAGTTGATGGCAAAATTAAGCTTAGGTAAAAGAGCTTGGAAAAAACTAAATAAAGATGAAAGAGAAAAGTTTACAGATTTATATGTAAAGAGGATGGAGAGATCTTACTCATCAAAGCTTGATGCTTACAATGGTCAGAAAGTGGAAGTTAAGAGAATCGATCAACTTAAAAAAAATAGAATCACTTTAATAACTGATCTAGTAGATGGTGATAATAAGTTTGAAGTTATCTATAAATTTTATAAACCAAAAAAGCTAAAAGCTGGTAAAGATAGCTGGTTAATCTATGATGTAGAGATTTCAGGTGTAAGTATTTTAAAAGCTGATCAAGCACAATTTAGGGAGTTTTTAAGAACTAAAACTATCTATGATTTAATGAATTCATTTTAAATTATGATAAAAAACCTATATCAGACTTATATTTTAAAATATCCAAAAACTATTTTAACATTTATAGCTATTTTTGTAGCTATAATGGGATTTTTCGCTTTAAGATTAGAGATAGATGCTAGTGCTGAATCGTTGTTGTTAGAGGGTGATAAAGATTTAGAGTTTACTAGAGAGATCTCAAAAGATTTTGAAGCTCCAGATTTTTTAGTGGTTGTTTATAGTGTTAAAGATGATCTACTAAACGATAAAAATATAAAGAACATAGAGTATTTGAGTGATAAACTAAAAAAAGTTGATATAGTTGAGAGTATCAACTCCATAGTAAATGTACCCCTTTTACAATCCCCACCAAAACCATTAAAAGAGTTGGTAAAAGATATACCAACACTCACAACAAAAGATATAGATAAAAATTTAGCAAAGCATGAGTTTTTAAATAGCCCAATATATAAAGATAATTTAGTAAGTGATGATTTTAAGACAACTGTTATCTCATTAAATCTTAAGCGTGATGAGAGATACTTTAAACTTATAGAGGATAGAGATGCCTTTGTAAAACTGAAAAAAACTAAAGAGTTAACAAAAGATGAAAAGGTTTTATTTTCAAAGGCTAAGAGAGATTTAAAAATATATAGAGATAGTATAAGGGAAAAAACACATAACTCTATAACAACTATAAGAGATATTTTAGAAGCTTTTCAAGCAACACATAAAGATGTTAAACTCCATCTAGGTGGGGCTGATATGATAGCTGATGATATGATAGAGTTTGTAAAATCAGACTTAGAGACTTTTGGGATAGTGATAGTTTCACTACTAATCATCATCTTATATATCTTACTAAAAAAAGTAAGATGGGTTGTGTTGGCACTTTTTATCTCCACAATCTCTATTATCATCACAAGTGGGTTTTTAGGTCTTTTTGGTTGGGAGATCTCTTTAGTATCATCAAATTTCATATCTCTTCAGATTATTATGACAATGTCACTAGTTGTCCATCTAATCATAAAATATAAAGAGCTTCACTCAGTAGATGAATCAAAATCTCAATATGATCTACTTTTAGAGACTGTAACATCTATGGCAAAACCATCATTTTTTGTGGTGGTGACAACGATGGCAGGTTTTAGTTCACTTGTTGTTAGTGGGATATTACCTATCATAAATTTTGGTTGGATGATGAGTATAGGGATTATAGTTTCACTCTTGAGCACTTTTATCCTTTTTCCAACAATTTTGCTTCTTTTTGATAAACATGATGATGAGCATTTTGATAATTCAGATAAACCTTTTACTGCTAAGGTGGCAAATATAGCATATAACTATAAAAAAACTATTTTAGCTACAACTCTTTTGGTTGTTCTTTTCTCTATTACAGGAGCGACTAAATTAAGAGTTGAAAATAGTTTTATAGATTATTTTAAACAAGATACTGAGATATATCAGGGTATGGCTCTTATAGATAAAAAATTAGGTGGAACAACACCTCTTGATATTGTTATAACATTTAAAGATGATAGTGATGAGGTAGATTCTATAACAGTTGATGATGAGGAGCTAGATGAGTTCGCAGATGAGTTTGAGGAGACACAAGAGGATAAAGTTCGCTACTGGTTTACTCAAAACAAGATGGATAAAATCAAAGAGATTCATAACTATCTTGATTCTCTAAAACCGATAGGTAAGGTTCTATCTTTAGCAACTATGGGTGAGGTTATAAAGTCACTAAATGGTGGTGAGGAGGCAGATAGTTTTACTTTAGCTCTATTATATCAGGAGCTACCACAAAAATATAAAAATATAATCTTATCACCTTATGTAGATATAGCTAAAAATAGGGTTAGAATTAGTACAAGAATTATAGATTCTCAAAAAGGTTTAAAAAGGGATCTACTCCTTAAAAAGATAGACTATGATCTTAAAAAGATGCTAAATCCAAAATATGAAGAGTATAGAATCTCAAATCTGTTGGTTATATATAACAATATGCTTCAGTCACTTTTTAACTCTCAGATAAAAACGATTGGTGTTGTGTTAGTTATACTATTTATGATGTTTTTGATCCTTTTTAAAAGTTTTAAAATAGCAACCATAGCTATCATAGTAAATACAGTACCTGTAAGTGTGATTTTTGGGTTTATGGGGTGGATGAATATACCATTAGATATGATGACTATCACCATAGCTGCTATTAGTATAGGTATAGCGGTTGATGATACGATTCACTATATTTATAGATTTAGTGAGGAGTATAAAGAGAATGGTGATATTAAAACTGCTCTTTTTAATTCACACGCTAGTATCGGTACAGCTATGTTTTACACCTCAACTATTATAATTGTTGGTTTTTGTATATTAACTCTATCTAGTTTTATACCAACTATCTATTTTGGATTGTTAACGATGCTTGCTATGTTTATGGCAATAGTATCAGACCTGTTACTACTACCAGTTTTACTACTACTCTTTAGTATCTGAGATTAGGTTTATATACAGATCTTCCACTTTCTCTCTAGCCCAAGGTGTTTTTCTTAAAAACTTTAGGCTAGAGTTTATAGTTGGGTCAAACATAAAACATCTTATATCTACACGGTTACTCATCTCTTTCCACCCATAATGTTTCACTAACTTTTCTAAAATATCTTTTAGTTTAACTCCATGGAGAGGGTTATTTTTATTTTTTTCTTGTTCATTCATAATATTTTTCCTTATCTTGTAATTTTATCTAAATTAAATTCTATTTATGTAGAATCTATAAAAAAAAAGGTATAAAAGTGGAAAATAGAAAAGAGAAACTTATAATAGATATACAAGAGCTTTTAAACTCTTATGATAATGTAAAATCAACATCTATAAACCCAAATCTATTAGAGTTTATGGATGAGGATACACTTATAAGCATCATAGATTCTCTCCTTGTTCAAAAGGAGAGATCAAAAGAGAGTGATGTTGAGTGGTTAGAGCAGTTTAAAAAAGAGAATGATTAATAATCTTTATATTTACCTTTTGAAACATCATCTTTTATCTCAGCTAGTTTCTCCTCTAAAATAGATATAAGTATCTCTGAAGCATCTTGATCATCTGCTTCTGGTACATTAAAATCTGTGATTCTAAGGTTTGACTTAAATAGTGATTCTAGCTCATCTTTTATAGATTTTTTTCTACTTGTTAGATCTTTTTCAACAGGTGTATTGGCTATATCTTCATCTTGATTTATCCAATCATATGCTTCAGAAGCTGATATGAAGTATTTTAGCTCACCACCCATAAACCAGTTACCTATCTTAACACCATACTTTTCCCAGCTTTTGTTACCTATAAATGCTATTTTAGTAAAGAGATCTCTAAACTCCATACCAAACTTAAAATCGTCCCAAATAGCCTTAGTTTCCCAACCATCAAACTCAGTAGCATCTATAAGAACTTTTATTTTAGCTTGTTTTACACTATGTACTGAGTCTCTAAGTAGGGGAACCATCATCTTGTAATCTTCATGGGTAAGAGTACCTTTAATCTTAATTTTCATAAAGAAAACATTCTCAACTCTACTAATACCTACCGTGAGACTATGTTCATCAAATCTTTTCATTGTATCTCTCCTATATAGTTACACTATTATTATATAATAAACAAGATAAATAACTTTAGTAGAGAGTAGATATGTATGATGTAGCGATAGTGGGAGCAGGTATCAATGGTACTAGTGTTGCCTATGAGTTTTTAAAAGAAAATAAAAAAGTTTTGATACTAGATATGGAGAGTGTGGCAAATGGTGGTAGTGGTGCTGCTGGTGCTTTCATATCACCTAAGTTTTCAAAGTTTGGTGAGTTAAAAGAGCTTCTCCAAGATGCTTTTAGTTACTCAATGGAGTTTTATAACAATAACTTTACAAACCATTTTACAAAAACACAACTTATACATATAGCTAAAGATGAAGCAGATAGTGAGATGTTAAGATTTTTTAAACAAAACACAACTCTCAAACTTAAAGATGTAGATAAAAACTATGAAACTGAGACTATCTCACTAGATACTGCTATCATAGATGCTAAGCCTATGTGTGAAGCTTTGGCTAGTGGAGCTGAGTTTGTAAAGCATAAGGTTGAAGATATATCTTATGAAGCTGGTGTTTGGGTTATAGATGGTATTTACAAAGCTAAAAATGTTGTTTTAGCTACTGGTGCTTATGAGCATATAGTAAAAGAGCCATATATAAAACTTAGTGGAGTTTGGGGTCACCGTATAGATATAAAAACAACTACTAAAAATAGTTACTCTCTACATCAGTTTGTTTCAATATCACCAACTAAAGATGGTGTTTTAGCGATAGGGGCAACACATGATGTTCATTACCATCCACAAACATCTAAAGAGCCTTATGATATAGAGAGTGGTAGAGCAGAACTCTTAGAAAAAGCATCTAAAACAATTAAGCTAGATGATGTTGAGGTTATCAAAGATTATACAGGTTTAAGATCAGGCTCTTATGATTATATGCCTTTAGTTGGTGAGTTGGTTATCTCTGATGATACTTTAGAGATTAAAGGTTTAAGAGTTCAGATGAAGAAACAAGATTATAGTAAATATATCTATTATCCAAATCTATATATGATAAATGGAAATGGTGGTTATGGGTTTGTTTTAGCACCATATTTAGCTAAAATTTTAAAAGATAAAATCTTATATGGTAAAAAGATTAGTGATAGAATCTCACCAGCAAGATTTTTTGCTCGTTGGGCTAGAAGAAGATAAAGGAGTATATAGATGGCAGTTTTTGTAAGTGATGGTAGAAAACTTTTAAATGTTGAGTATGATGAGACACCAAAGATAAACGATATAGTTGATGAAAGAAGAGTGATCTCTTTAGATAAATCGCTAGATAGTGAGGAGTATGCTATCTTTTTACTTGAGCCAAATGGTCATGTGTGTTGTTATGTTTTAGATGAGATATATATTATAGGGAAAGATAGTGGTTTTGAGTCGCTACACCAAGCACTAGGAGCTTGGAGAGCAGGAGAGATCTAAGTTAATCTTTGAATTGTTGGTGGGCAAGTTCTAAAAGCATTTTTAAAAGCGTTGATTCTTTTCTCTTTTATCTTCCCAACAGCTAGTGGAGATAAAAAGTAAGCTATATCTATACACTCATCAGCATCATAATTTTTGTCATGTGTAAAATAAACCTCTTTACCAAGTTTTACAGCTTGTGAAGCTAGATTTCTAGCATAAGTGATAATCTCTTTATGGTGTCTATCATGTTTATGTCCACTTCCAAAATAAACAAATTTACCACTAAGACGGATATTTAGATAATCTTGATAATTAAACTCTCTATCGTAGCGAGTAAGTTGTGAACTTGTGTATCTATCTAAATCAGAATCAAATTCTTCAAGTATAGGTGTAGGTTCTATGTTAGCTTTGTTTAGGTTAAAAAGATACTTTATCTCTATAAGTTTACCCCTATAACCATCTCTAATAGAAGCTGAAAAAAGATTCATCATATCGTTAAAATTTAACTCAGTAAATTTACCATCAAACTCATACCCTTGTTCAGCAAGTAAAGAGTTGTTGTTATACCCAACAGGGCTAATAGTAGGGTTATATAAAAAGATAGTACCAGCTACTGTTTTTCTTTTCTTTTTAAGCATAGCCTCAAACTCATCTTGAGATATAAGTTTATCGGTTCTATCCTCATTTTTTTCATTTATATAAATATAATGTTCCGTTAAGTATTCAATATCGTGCTTTGTAGCGAATTTTCCAAATGTTTGCATAGTTACCTCTGTTATTTGAACGAATTATACTATAAATCTGTTGTATATATAAAGTTAAGTAAAGGTAATTAGAATAAAAAAGATAAAACTATCAAATACACTGTCAGTCAATATCTGCTATAATAGGGTATTAATATGATAAGGAATACTATGACAAGCACACAACAAAGAGCCAAACTACAAAGCCAAATATGGAAAATCGCAAATGATGTTCGAGGGTCTGTTGATGGTTGGGATTTTAAACAGTATGTTTTAGGTAGTTTGT
>Ga0256837_1000665_pt1 | contig 27640 bp, 30 predicted proteins | sample 4562384metaG_FD_185976 | JGI IMG/M metagenome (GOLD analysis project Ga0256837, IMG submission 185976) | Hydrothermal vent microbial communities from Guaymas Basin, Mexico - 4561-384 | ecosystem: Environmental > Aquatic > Marine > Hydrothermal vents | place: Mexico: Guaymas Basin | collected... | reverse complement strand
TTAAATCACTTTTTAAGTGATTTAAAGAACATCATCTCATGCTCTCTTAAGATTCTAATCATATTTGTAGAACCAGCAACACCAACTGGATCCCCTGCTGTTAATATATAACTTTTATCAAGTTTTAACACTTTTCTTTCTATACCTTGATTCATAACCTCACTCATCATCTGACCCAATGAATCTTTTGTAACTAAAAATGCTGGAACTACACCCCAACATATTGTTAGAAACTTTGCCACTTTTTCATCATGAACAACTGCATAAATATCACGACGAGGACGGTAACGGGATAGTTTTCTAGCTGATGAACCTGATGCTGTTAAGCCTATAAGCCCCCAAGCATCTATATCCTCACAAAGTCTTATAGCTGATGAGTTTACACTATCGGTAGCATCCTCTATCTTAAAATCTGAAAATTTATTAAAAGGATAAACTCTCTCCGCACCTTGAATCGTTTGAACCATAGTCTCAACTGCTAAAACAGGATCATGCCCAACAGCACTCTCCTCTGAAAGCATTACAGCATCAGTTCCATCAAGTACAGCATTTGCTATATCACTTATCTCTGCTCTTGTGGCTCTATCTTGTGTTGTCATAGATAGAAGCATCTGTGTTGCTGTTATAACTGGTTTTGAAGCTTCATTTGCTTTTTTGATTAACATCTTTTGTAAAGATGGTACTTCATAAAAAGGTACTTCGATTCCCAAATCACCACGAGCGACCATCAAACCATCACTAACCTCTAAGATAGCATCTATATTTTCAACAGCATCAAACTTCTCTATCTTAGCAAAAAGCTGAACCCTACCATTATGCTCATTAACAATAGCTCTAGCCTCTACCATATCGTTAGCATCTTGAACAAATGATATAGCCATAAAATCTACAGCATTTTTAACTCCCCAAAGCATATCTTTTCTATCTTTTATCGTTAAAACATCTATCCCTAGTCTAGTATTTGGAAAGTTTACACCTTTTCTTGATGAGAGTAAGCCACTATTTTGTACCTTTACTTTTACAGATTCTTCTAAAACCTCAATAACTTCAGTTTGAATCATCCCATCATAAAGATAGATAAACTCACCAACTTTTAACTGCTTTAAAATTGTTGGTTGATTTATACAAGTTTTATAATAATTATCTGATACCTTAACACCATCAATCTCATCTTTTACAAACTCAACAATATCTCCAGATTCAAGTTTAAAAGGCTCTTCAATCCTACCAACCCTAATCTTTGGACCACTGATATCTTGTAAAACACCTACAAATAAACCTGTGTTTTTCTGAGCTTTCTTTATTTTTTGTAAAACATCGTAGTGATACTCATGAGTTCCATGTGAAAAGTTTAATCTAAAAACATTCACACCTGCTCTCATAAGCTTCTCTATCATCTCATAAGAATCTGAAGCTGGTCCTATCGTTGCTAAAATTTTTGTTCTTTTTTTCATTTATCTAACTTTTTTCTAAATTTACATGAGCCAACTGTTATAGTTTTACCACTAGAGATAACCTCTTTTATATAACTAAGTGTCCCTTTTGAATCAGCATCACCAACCTCCTCTTCAATAATCTTCAAAAGATCATCTTCACTAGTTTGTGTCCATATTTTTTCATAATTGTATTGTGTTTCTATTTTCATACCTATATAGTATCAAAAAAATGGTAGAAATAAAATTATATTTTCTTTGAAACTAAATAGCATTTTTGAAACAAGAAATATAAATTTTGTAATCTTATATTTTACTTAAAGAGTTTAAAAGTATTATTTAGTTATAATTCGCCAAATACTTTAAGGGGAAGGTGCCTTGGTTTAGCGATTAGCCAAACTTGCTTTCATCATCTCCTTAAATTAAAGGATTATGATGCAAGAAAATGCACAAGAAAACACTCAAAAAGAAGAAGTAACAATCACATTTGATGATTTAAACCTAAGAAAAGAAGTTCTACAAGCAGTTAAATATGCTGGTTTTACAGTTCCAAGCCCGATTCAAGCTCAAGCTATCCCATTTGTTTTAGCTGGTCGTGATATGGTGGCACAAGCTCATACTGGTACTGGTAAAACAGCTGCTTTTGGTCTTCCTGCTATCTCAAATATGAAGCTTAATGCTGGTGTTGAAGTTTTAGTTATCACACCAACTCGTGAACTTGCTACTCAAGTTTCAGATGAACTATACAAATATGGTAGAAATATGGGTGTAAGAACTGTAACTGTTTATGGTGGTTCTTCATACAAAAGACAGCTTGACCTTATTGAGCGTGGGGCTAACATAGTTGTAGCAACTCCAGGTCGTCTTTTAGATATACTTAAAAAAGATATGCTAAATAGCTTTACTCCAAGTATCGTTGTTTTAGATGAAGCTGATGAGATGCTGGATATGGGATTCTTAGATGATATCAATGAGATATTCTCTTACCTACCAACTAACCGCCAAACACTTCTATTCTCAGCTACTATGCCTAAACCTATTAAGATTCTTGCTGAGAGAATTTTACAAAACCCTGAATTTATCTCAATCACTAAAGGGGAAACAACTAATGCTGACATTGAACAATCATACTATGTGATTGAAGAATCTGAGAGAGATGATGCGATTATCCGTCTTATGGATTCTGAAGATATTGGTAAATCTGTTGTATTTTGTAGAACAAAATCGGAAGTAGATAGACTTTCAAATGTTCTTTCAAATGCTGGTTATTTAGCTAATGGTCTTCATGGTGATATGGAGCAAAGACAAAGAGAGACAGTTATCAAAGGCTTTAAACAAAACTCTGTAAAAGTTCTTGTTGCTACTGATGTTGCTGCTCGTGGTATCCATGTAAACAATATCTCTCATGTTTTTAACTACCATATCCCTTTTGACCCTGAGTCTTATGTTCACCGTATCGGTAGAACTGGTCGTGCTGGTACTAAAGGTAAAGCTATCACACTTTTAACTCCACATGAGTTTAAAGAACTTCAAAAAATCAAAGCAAAAGTTGGAACTTCTATGAATCACGCTTTTGTTCCAAGTAAAAATGACCTAAGAAGTTCAACTATTGATGCGTTAGTTAAAAAAGTTGAAGATCATAAAATCTATGATGAAGCTCATAAAGTTTTAGACAGACTTCGTGAAGATATAGATGAGGAGCAAATGGCTTATAAACTTATCTCTATGTTACTTGACCAACAAGAGATAAAAGGTCCAAATGCTATCGGTATCCCTGCTGATAGATTAGATGCTATCCTTGCTCGTGCTGCTCAAAGAGGTGGTGGAAATCGTGGTGGTCGTGGTCGTGGTAGAAGTCGTAATGGTGGCGGTGGTGGTTACCGTGGTAATCGTGATAGAAACCGTAGCGGTGGAGGTGGTGGTTACCGTGGTAATCGTGAAGGTGGAAGCCGTGATGGTGGTGGTTACAGAGGTAACCGTTCAAACTCTAATAGACATAGAGACTAAACAACCACTTTTATATAAAGTTCACAATTTGTGGACTTTATCCCCTCCCCTTTCAATTAAAATCTACAAAACTTTACAATAAACCGATATAATCCTAAAAATTTAAACTAGGTAATTACAGATGATAATATATGAAGATAATGAGCTATATATAGAAAAAGAGGATAGTGAGATTCCTTGGTTAAAAATCTTTACTAAAGAGCCATACAAAGAGTTAGGTGATGTTCCAAAAGAGTTAAGAGTTAAACTATGGGATGTTTATGATATAGTAGAGGAAGAGATGAAAAACTACTACAATCCAACAAAGATAAATCTAGCATCATTTGCCAATATGCTACCAAGAGTTCATCTTCATGTTATGGCAAGATTTAAAGATGATAGCTATTTTCCAAACCCTATGTGGGGTGAGAAACTAAGAGATTCTAGCTTGAAATTACCTACTGAAAATGAGTTTCATAAAAAAGTTTTTGAGAGTTTAAGTTCTAAATATAAGTAGAGGTAAAGGGCTACTAACCCCTCTACCTCAAATATTTATTATAATAATTTAGTTAAATAACCAAATATTAATAATAAAAAAAAGATTTTAGATATAAGCATTGTACTAACCTTTTTTCAAAGGATCCCCTACCCAACACATCATACCCACATTATTTGTCTATATTATAGATAAAAAAAAAGCCTTAACACTTAAAAAGTGCTAAGGCTTACAATCCTTTTTGTTATGAGTTAGTAAGGCTCAAAAAAGGTTAATAACAATGCTATCTAAGATTTTATTATACCTTAAAAAAGTAAATTAAAATATAACTATTTTAATGGAGAAAAAGGAACTAAAGCAGAACCCCAAGTCAATCCACCACCAAAAGCATCTAAAAGTAAAAGTTCACCTTTTTTGAGTGAACCATTTTCATAAATATCGTTGATTGCCATAGGGATTGAAGCACCAGAAGTATTTCCATATTTAGCAACAGTAACAACAACTTGCTCTTTATCCATCTTTAAAGCATCACCAACAGCTTTAATAATTCTAAAGTTTGCTTGATGTGGAACAAAATGGTTAATATCTTCACTTTTTATATTGTTAGCTTCTAAAATCTCAACAACATCTTTAGTTAATGTACGAACGGCTACTTTAAAAGTTTCATTACCTTTCATCTGCATAAAACAAGCATTACCCTCTTCAGATAAAGCATCATGAGGTGAACCTGTACCACCATTTGGTGTCATAAGAAGATCAGCATAAGTACCATCGGCACCAGTGTTTACATCTATGATAGCTTCATCTTTATTATCAGTAGCACTAATAACAGCAGAACCAGCACCATCACCAAATAAAATACAAGTACCTCTATCTGTATAGTCAGTTATAGCTGAAAGTTTTTCAGCACCAACTATGAGTACATTTTTTTTCATACCAGATTCTATAAATGCTTTTGCGATAGATAATATATAAACAAAACCTGTACAAGCAGCAGATATATCAAATGCTGTTACATTACCAAGTCCAAGTTTATTTGAGATAATAGTTGCTGTTGATGGCATACAAAAGTAATCTGGTGAGATTGTAGCACATATAACCATATCTATCTCACTTTTATCTATACCACTTCTCTCTATCGCTAATTTTGCTGCTTCTACACCCATATCACTAGTAGTTTCCTTATCTTGTGCGATATGACGCTCTTTTATACCTGTTCTTTTCGTAATCCATTCATCAGTTGTGTCAACCATCTTAGAAAGATCTTCATTAGTTAATATTTTAGTTGGAGCATAAGCACCAATTGAGCGAAACGCAGCATAAGCCATTAATTATCCTTTTGATTATACTCTTGTAGTTTTTCCAGTATAGATTCATTAACACCAGTATCAACATAAGCTATCGCTTGATAGATAGCATTTTCCATAGCCTTAGCATTACTTTTACCATGACTAACGATAGCACAACCTTTTATACCGATAAGTGGAGCACCACCAACTTCAGCATAATCTATCTCTTTTTTAAGAAGTTTAAAAACTTTTCTCATAAGCAAAGCACCTGTTATAGCGATAGGTGATTTTCTTATATAATCTTTTATAAAATAGCTAATTGTTGAGGCAACACCCTCACTTGTTTTTAGAACTAAGTTTCCTACAAATCCATCACAAGTGATAACATCACAAGAACCATTAAATAGATCCCCACCCTCAACATTTCCAATAAAACCGTTGTAATCTTTAAGTAATTTATGTGCTACTTTTGTAACTTCATTACCTTTAGATTCCTCTTCACCATTAGCTAACAGACCAATTTTAGGATTTTCTATACCCATAACACTCTGAGCATAACAACCACCCATAATAGCAAATTGTACTAGATGCTCAGGTTTTGAATCTACATTTGCCCCAACATCTAGGATAATTGAACGGCGGTTTTTTACAGTTGGCATAAATGTGATAAGAGCTGGACGAGATATACCTTTTAGGCGACCAAGTCTAAGTGTAGCAAGTGTCATAGTAGCTCCACTATGCCCTGCTGAAACAACACCATCAGCTTCACCATTTCTAACTAAATCGATAGCTTTATAGATGGTACTCTCTTTTCTTTTGATAGCATCAGTAGCAGCATCACTCATAGAGATTACATCATCAGATTCTACAATAGAAATCTTATCTCTATAACGCTTAGGTAACATAGGTAAAATTTCTGATTTTTTTCCTACTAAAATAGGCTCAAATGATTTTTTCTTTAGTGCAGCAATACATCCGTTAACAATTGGCTCGGGACCAAAGTCCCCACCCATTGCATCAATAGCAATTTTTACCATTGATTATTTATACTCACCAGTTGTTGGATTAATGTGGTGTGGTAATCTATAAGTTCCATCAGCATCTTTAACTGGTTTAGCTAAAGTGATTTTGTAGTGAGTTCTTCTTTTCGCTGAACGAGAGTGAGATACTCTTCTCTTAGGTACTGCCATAATTTATTCCTTTGTTTAAATTTTAATTACAATTTGTGCAACAGTGATAGTCGCTTTTGATAAGCTCAATCTCTGAGATTAAAAGCTCATCTAAATCTGCCAAAGAGTCAAAAGATTCAACTATATCTAATTCGATATTATCGTTACCCTCGTAGATACCATCAGAGATAAAAAATTCAACTTTTTCATCAACTGATAGATCAAACTCTTCGCCACATCTATTACATTCAGTTTTAACTGAACCACTTAAATCAGCATGAAGCAAAATTAATTTGCCAGAATGATACTGTAAATAACCTTTAAAAGTTATTTCATCAGATTTAACATCAAAATCTAACGGTGTTTTGCCTACTTTTCTAAGTGTTATTTTCATAAATGATACTTAAGAAATTTCTCTTTCTGAGAAAAAGAATGCGATTTCGATAGCAGCATTTTCAACTGAATCACTTCCGTGAACAGCATTAGCATCGATATTTTCAGCGAAATCAGCACGGATAGTACCAGCTTCAGCTTCTTTAGGATTTGTAGCACCCATTAGATCACGGTTAACTTGCATAGCATTTTCACCCTCTAATACAGTAACAACAACTGGACCACTAATCATGAAGTCAACTAAGTCGTTGAAAAAAGGTCTCTCAGCGTGAACAGCATAAAATGCTTCAGCATCAGCACGAGAAAGCTGAATTTTTCTTGTAGCAGCAATTTTAAGACCATTGCTTTCAAATCTATCTAAAATTTTTCCGATAACACCTTTAGCAACTGCGTCTGGTTTGATTATTGATAGTGTTCTTTCCATCAAATCTCCTGTAAAATATAAAATTAGTGCGAAATTATACCTAAAAAAACTTAAATGAAAAAAGGTGGATTATAATATCTAAAATGTATAGGGGTTAGTGTAGTTAAAATAGGGTACAAATATGTACCCCATAAAAGTAAATAAAAATTAGTCTAAAACTGATTCTTTATTTGCTCTTTGCTCATCAGTGATATCATCACGGTGTGCTGGGCTTTCACCGATAGCATCCCAAGTGATACATCCCTCAGTAGGACAAGCAGTAGCACAAGCTGGTTCATCATGGTGATCAACACACTCTACACATTTTTCAGCGTGAACGAAATAGATCTCCTCACCCGTTGGATTATCATCCTCATCTACGATTGCTTCAGTTGGACATTCATCTATACATGCACCACAGTTGATACAAGTATCATTAATAACTACTGCCATTATTTCTCCTTAAATATTTTATAGAGAACACTATACAGTTTAGAATTTTAAATGTAGCTAAAAGAGAGTTGATTAAACTAAAATATCTCTAAAAGTTACACTTTGGAATATTTTAATAAAGTAAAATAGATAAAACTATAAACCTAGATAACTCTTTATCTCATCAACTCTATCTATTTTTTCCCAACTAAACCCAACATCTTCTCTACCGAAATGTCCATAAGATGCTGTTTTTCTATAAATCGGTTTTAAAAGATCTAATGAATCTATTATCCCTTTTGGTGATAGATCAAAAAGCTCTTTTACACAAGCTTCTATTTTATCCTCATCAACTTTACCTGTTGTATGGGTATCAACCATAACTGAAACTGGTTGAGCAACACCTATCGCATAAGCTATCTGAATCGTAACCCTATCACAAGCACCACTAGCTACAAGATTTTTAGCTACCCATCTAGCAGCATAAGCAGCACTTCTATCTACTTTAGTTGGATCTTTACCTGAAAAAGCTCCACCACCATGTGGACAACTTCCACCATAAGTATCTACTATAATTTTTCTACCTGTTAAACCGGCATCACCTTGAGGTCCACCTATCACAAATTTTCCTGTTGGGTTGATATGATAAATAGTCTCATCAGTAATCATATCAGCTGGAATTACCTCTTTTATAACCTCAGCAATCATATCTTTATAAATCTGCTCTTGAGAAACATCTGGAGAGTGTTGAGTTGAGATAACAACTGTTTGTATAGAGACTGGTTTATCATCTACATACTTAACACTTATCTGTGCTTTTCCATCTGGGCGAAGATATGGAACGATTCCCTCTTTTCTCACATAAGCCAATCTTTGTGTTAAACGGTGTGCTAAATAGATAGGTAGTGGCATCAAAACATCAGTTTCACGACAAGCATAACCAAACATCAAACCTTGATCCCCTGCCCCTATCTCACCACACTCTTTATCAACACCTTGATTTATATCTGGAGATTGCTCACCAATCCCATTTAATACTGCTGCGGCTCGATAATCAAAACCGTAAGTTGCGTCTGTGTATCCTATCTCTTGAATAACTTTTCTAGCAATCTCTTGCATCGGGGCATAAGCCGTTGTCTTCAATTCGCCTGCAATTACACAAAAACCATTAGATACTAAAGTTTCACACGCTACTCGTGAATCAGTATCTCGTTCAATAATATAATCCAGAATCGCATCACTAATCTGATCAGCCATCTTATCAGGATGCCCTTCTGTTACAGACTCTGAAGTAAATATATACTCTTTCGTCATCGATTTTCCTTATTGAGATATAGAATCTAGTTCTATAAATCGGTGGAAGTATAACAAGTATTTCTTATTTTATTTGAATATATGGTTAATAGGGATATACTTTGAGATTCAAACTAAAGGAATACAAAATATGAAAATTATGGTTGTAGATGATTCTAAAACAATTAGACTGATATTAAACAAAACATTATTTGAGAGTATCCCTTTAGTTTCAGAGGTTATCTTATGTGAAAGTGGTCAAGAAGCGTTAGATAAACTTAAAGAGATAGAAGTTGATCTAGTTCTTTTAGATGTTATTATGGAGGGGCTTGATGGTTATGATGTTTGTAAATCTATCAAATCAGACCCTAAAACTAAAGAGCTTAGTGTTATCTTTCTAACATCAAAATCAAAACAGGAAGATATTTTACACGGTTTTGAGGTTGGTGGTGTTGATTATGTTTCTAAACCATTTAACAGAGCTGAACTTATAGCTAGAGTTCAAACACAACTAGAGTTAGTTCATTTAAAAAATAAAGAGATAGAGAAAACTCAAAGTGAAGTTATTTTTAAGATGGGTGAGATAGCAGAGCTTCGCTCAAAAGAGACTGGTAACCATGTAAAAAGGGTAGCTAGTTATTGTGCTATCTTAGCTAAACTTTATGGTCTTGATGATGAGATGTGTAACGATTTAGAGTTAGCCTCCCCTATGCACGATATTGGTAAGGTTGCTATTGCTGATTCCATTTTAAACAAACCATCTAAACTAGATGAAGATGAGATCGATAAGATGAGAGAACATACCATACTAGGTTATGAGATGTTTAAAGATTCAACAAGATCGATTCTAAAGGCAGCTTCGATAGTAGCTTATGAGCATCATGAAAAATATGATGGTAGTGGTTACCCTAGAGGTATATCAGGTGAAGATATACATATATATGGAAGAATTATAGCTATCGCTGATGTATTTGATGCGTTAGGAAGTGATAGAGTTTACAAAAAAGCTTGGGAAAACGGGAAGATACTTGATTATTTTATAGATGAGAAAGGTAAACATTTTGATCCAAAACTTGTAGATATATTTATTGAAAATATAGATAAATTTATAGAAGTTCAAAAAAAGTTTAATGATATTTTTTAAAAAAATACATAAAAGATAAAAATTATCCTTAAAGAATATTATTACTTTTTTAATTTCTAAATATTGTTAATAATTTTTAGTTAATATTTCACTATTCAAACTAATTAAGGATTTTTATATGTTAGTAACAAAACAAGCTCCAGATTTTACAGCAACAACAGTTTTAGCAGATGGTTCAATCGTTGACGATTTCAAATTATCAGAAAATTATGGTGAAAAGGGTACAGTTCTTTTCTTCTACCCATTAGATTTTACTTTTGTATGTCCATCAGAAATTATCGCTTTCTCTCATAGAGTAGCAGATTTTAAAGAGAGAGGTATCAATGTAATTGGTGTTTCTGTTGATTCTCAATTCTCACACTTCGCATGGAGAGAAACTCCAGTAAATCAAGGTGGTATCGGTAGAGTAAATATGCCTTTAGTAGCTGACCTTACAAAAGAGATCTCTAAAGCTTATGATGTTCTTTTAGATGGTGGTGTGGCTCTTCGTGGTTCATTCCTAATCGATGCTGATGGTACTATCCGTCACGCTGTTATCAATGACTTACCACTTGGTCGTAACATTGATGAGATGATTCGTATGGTTGATACTATGCTTTTTACTAACGAGTTTGGTGAAGTTTGTCCTGCTGGTTGGGTAAAAGGTGATGATGGTATGAAAGCATCAACTGAAGGTGTTGCTGAGTATTTAGCATCTCACGAAGCTGATTTATAATCATAATTTAACACTTTATCTGTTTAGTATATGAATCTCATATACTAAACAACCCCTCTACCCACTTGCCCCCTTTTTCCACCCTTTATTTTTTATATATCAAATAGATTACAATTTATACTTAAATTAAGTGTTAATTTTGTTTTATTTATATATTATTGTTCAAAAGATTATAAATAAAAGGCTAATTTATGAGTGCGAAAATTTTAATTGTTGATGATAGTTTAACAATGCTTAAAATATTAAAAACATCAGCTAAAATGGTTATTAAAGATGTTGAGATAATTGAAGCTAAAAATGGACAAGAAGCACTAGAGGCACTTGAGAGTAATAGCGATATAAAACTGATTTTACTAGATATAAATATGCCAGTTATGAATGGTAGAGAGTTTTTAGCTATTATGAGAACTAAACCTGAATATGATGATGTTAAGGTGATTATCCAAACAACAGAAACAAGTAAAGAGCATATCAAAAAGATGATGCAGTACAACATTAGTGGATACCTAATGAAACCATACCAAACGAAAATGGCTCAACAGCTTATGATTAAACTAGCACCAGTTATTGGATATGAACTAGTTGAGAAATAGAGATATGGAGCAGGAGACTTTTTTAGAAAAAGGGATGATAATAGTATCTGAAACAGATGCTAAAGGAAATATCATTTATGCCAATAGTGATTTTTGTAAAATATGTGGCTATACAAAAGATGAACTTATTGGTAAAGCTCATAATATAGTTAGACATAAAGATATTCCAAAAAGTGTATTTAAAGATCTTTGGGAAACTATACAAACTGGTAAATCTTGGAATAAAATCATTAAAAATAGAACTAAAGAGAATGGCTTTTATTGGGTAAATGCTACCATATTTAGCTCAAAAGATGTAGGTGGGAATCTCCGCTATATCTCTGTTAGGATTAAACCTACACAAAAAGAGATTGATGATGCTCAAGCTCTATATGAAACATTAGTATAGGATAATATTATGTTCTTTAACAACTCCACTAAAATCAATAAAAATGATGAAGATAATATTATCAACTATATAGATCAAATATCTGATTTTATCAATAGAGATAGAAACAGTATAGAGTTTATGGAATCATCAAATAATCCAAATCTAAAAAATATAGAAGATAGTTTAAATAAACTCGCAGATACTATCATGAAAAAATCTGAAGAGGATTTAGCTGTTCAGGGTGAGATTATGCTACTTTTAGAGAAGATGTCAGATGGTTATATGTCAGATAGAATCTATAATCAAACATCACATATAGAGCTAAACTATACAGCTACTAGCATAAACAATATGATAACAAAGATGGAGAAAAACTTTAAAGCTATCACAACTATTTTAGATGAGTATAGAGCTGGTAACTACCATAGCGTTATAGATAAAAACATATATAGAGGTGGTGAACTGTTTGAGCTTGTAGAGGGGATAAACAATCTACAAGAGGTTTTAACACATACATTAAACTCTAACCTAAAATATGGACTAGAGTTAGAAAAAGATTCAACAAAACTTCATAATAAACTATCATACCTTAGTGATGCGATTGAGGAGCAGGTGAAGATTTTAGATTCGACTGCTAATGAGGTTGATAAGATAACTCATAAAACGAAGCAAAACACAAATACAACAATGAAGATGCAAACCTCATCTCTTGATGTTAGAAACTCCATAAAAGTTGGAAATAAACTAGCACAAGAGAATGTAGAGGCTATGAGAGAGATAAACAACTCCACAAATGCCATAAATGAAGCTATCGAGATTATAGACCAGATAGCATTTCAAACAAATATCTTGTCGTTAAATGCTGCTGTTGAAGCTGCTACTGCTGGTGAAGCTGGAAAGGGTTTTGCTGTTGTTGCTCAAGAGGTTAGAAACTTAGCTAACAAAAGTGCTGATGCTGCCAAAGAGATAAAACAACTTGTTTCAAAAGCTACTGCTCATGCTACTGTTGGTCTTGATATATCAGATAAGATGATAAATGGCTATAACCAACTTCACGATAACATAGATAACACTATGAAACTGATAGATAATATAACTACAACATCTCAAGAGCAAGTTATTAGCATATCAAACATAAATGAAACATTATCATCATTAGAGGAGAAAACTCAAGAGTATGCTGATTTTGCTAAAGATACAAATGAGATCTCAAAAACAACTGAAGAGATAGCTATCAAGATAGTCTCTGATGTAAAAGCTAAAGAGTTTAAAGGTAAAGATATAGTTTTATTTATGGGGGAGAAAAAATAGATGATTAAAACCCACAAATTAAAAAACCTACCAGCATCACAAAAAGTTCATCATAACAATGGAAAGATATATAGCTACAATGATGGTGTTTTTTACAAAACTATCTTAAATGGCAACGGTATTGAGAGTTTAGATTTTGGTAAAGAGACAGATATATATGATATAAAATCTGATGTTTTAGCTTATGTAGAATCTGATAGTTTAAAAGTTCAGCAGATAAAAAAAGAGACAACTCTTGTTGATCTACCTTTTACATCAAATATCATCTCATTAGCTCTATCTAAATCTGCTATCCATACCATAGCAGGGAACAATGATGGAACTGTTAATATCATACATAATATATCAGCAGAATCTATACTAAAATTCACACTATTTTCAAATGGTGATGGTGTGGAGTTTGTAGAGTTTTTAGAAGAAAACATAATCATAGGTAGTACAAAAAAGCATATAATTGTTGTAGATATTTTAGAAAAAGGTGCTTTAGCAAAAATCTCTACAAAAACTCAAATTTCAGATATTATAACATCAAGAACAGATATAGCATATAGAGATAACAACGATATATACTTAGTAGATATATCTTCACTTCCTGATGTAACTACTACAAAAATAGCATCATTAGATGAGGAGATAGTAGATATATCTTTTGATATTTATGGTGAATCTATCTATGCCTTAACAGATACAAAGCTCTACCATATAGATTTTAACTCAAACATAAATACTATTTTTGATAAATTATCAAACACATCTAGTTTATCTATCATAGATTATAACTCACTAGTGGTTGGTTCAAAAGAGGAATCTACTATCATAAGTGATATGGAGATAAAAACAAGTAGAGTAGATAATCTCGCTATCGACATCACCAATAATGAGATTGAATATGACCCTAATCTCATTAGATTCTTAAGTGTTGATGATAGTGCTACTATTAGGCTAGTGATAAAAAAAGCTATCTTAAATAACTTCACAAATGTTATAGTTGATGAAGCAAACGATGGTGTTGAAGCTATGGCATATCTTAAAAAGTACCCATCTACTGATGTTGTCTTACTTGACTGGAATATGCCAAATATGGATGGTGGTGAAGTTGTTGAGGCTATGTCACAACTAGATGAGCTTAGTGGTGTAAAAATTATCATGGCAACAACTGAGGGTGGAAAAGATAGAGTAAAAGAGATGCTATCTAAGGGGGTAAAAGGTTACCTTGTTAAACCTTTTCGACCAAGTACCGTTATACCTATGATAGAGAAGTTGATTCAACTAATAAAAAAAGAGAGGTTAGAAAATGAGTAATTCTACCTATACTAATGATATTCAAGAGAATATCGACTATATAACCAAAAGTCACCTTCGAAATGTTATGCAACTTGCTATCTTTTATACAGGTAGCAATAAAGTTTATGCTGTAAACATCTCAAAAATACAAAGTTTTTTAATTAAAGATGATATAGATATAGTAAAAACTCCATCTGCCGATAATGTAGTAGTTGGTGTTATAAATCTTCGTGGAGAGATGATCTCTATCATAAACCTTGATGAGTGGATTGGTGAAGATATACAAGATGATCCATATAAGATTGTTATCATTTGTAACTACAACAACAGAAAGATTGGGATTCTTGTTAAAGATATTATCAAGATTGAGGAGAAAAATAGTAGCGATCTAAAACTACCTAGTAGTAATGACCCTAAAATCTCCTATGTTACTGAGACTGAGATAGATAACAACTCCCATCTATGTATCGTTTTTGATGCTGAAAAACTTCTTTATGATATAAATAAAGATGCTAAATCTGAGGGAACAACTATATATGATATAGATTCTTTTGGTAATTTAGAAGATATTGGCTCAAATAAACTTCTACTAGTTGCTGAAGATAGTAGAGTTGTTATTGAAAAACTTGATGAGTTTTTAACAAATATAAAAGTTCGTCACGAAATTTATGAGAATGGTCAACTGCTCATAGATAGGCTTCAAACACTAAATGTTGATGAGATAGGTTTAGTGGTTACAGATATTGAGATGCCTATAAGAAATGGTTATCAAGTTATAAAGTTTATAAAAGATGATCTAAAATATAGCCATCTACCTATAATCTCACTAACAAGTATGACAAATCAGGGTGTGCTAGATAAAGTTCAACAGCTTGGAGCGATAGATTTGGTAAATAAAGCAGATCTAAATAAACTCCACGAATATATCAAAGAATATTTATAAAAAGGATGAGAGTATGATAAGTTTAAGACAACGAAATATAGGTTTAGGGGTTATTATCTTTATAGCATTTGTTATTTTACAAGTTACAGTTGCGTATAGATTAGATGATATAAACAAACATGTTCAAGATAGAGAGAAGATATACTCTCAGATTGTATCTTTACAAGAGCTACAAACTAAGATACTACTTTATAAAAATTCAAATAGAGTAGATGATATAAAACCGATAGTAGCTATTGCTAAAAAGCTTGGTTTAAAAAGTGTAGTAAAACAGATAAATAAATTTAAAAATAATATAGATCCGATAGAGGTAAGTTTAACTATCGATAAGATATATAAAAGTAACGAATCTAAACTAAAATCTTTAAATAAAAAAGTATCATCTCAAGGTCACGCAATAGATATAGATCATGAGAATCTTGTTATGTTCCTGATTATACTTATGGGGAATATTATTATCAATGTTTTACTTTACTATTTTGTTCGTCAAATTATCCAAAACATAGATACACTACAAAACGGATTAAAATCGTTCTTTAACTTCCTAAACCATGAAACGAAAAATGTTAAATCTGTACCAAATAATAATATGACAGAGTTTAACAATATGGCAACAATGGTAAATGACAACATAAGAAAAATCGAAGATGGTCTTAAAAAAGATTTAGCTTGTGTTGCTGAGATCTCTCAACTAACTCAGATGATGGAAAAAGGTGATTTCTCATCAAGAACACTATCTATACCAGATAATATTCAGATAAAAGCTCTACAAAATGATATAAATAAATTTATAGATGGAATCAGTATAACATTCTCATCTATACTATCTACACTATCAGCATACAAAGATAATAACTTTGAGAACCGCTTAGAGAATAATGCCATAGGTGAGTTAAAAGAGCTTATAGAGGGTGTAAATATTTTAGGTGATGTTTTACAAAAAGCTAGAAAAGAGATCATAGAATCTTTAGCTAAAAAAGGTGATGAACTTCAAGATAGTGCTGAGACTCTACACACTCAGATAAATGAGGTAACACTAAGTATGAACACAACAAGTGAGATAACTCAAACTGTAAACAATGATATAAATGAGATGCAATCTACACTTAAAAACACTCTTACTAAATCAAATATGATGAACGATGTAGCTGAAAAAACTACAAAAACAGCTAAAAATGGTGAGTCATTAGCAAACGATACTTTCAACGCAATGGATGCGATCAACCAATCAACTCTATCTATAAATGAAGCGATAGGAATCATAGATACGATAGCATTTCAAACAAACATCTTATCACTAAATGCTGCTGTTGAAGCTGCTACTGCTGGTGAGGCTGGTAAAGGTTTTGCTGTTGTTGCTCAAGAGGTTCGTAACCTTGCTAACAAAAGTGCTGAAGCTGCTAAAGAGATAAAAGGTTTAGTTTCAAAAACACAAGAGAAAGCTACAAAAGGTATCGAGATCTCAAAAGAGATGCAAAAAAACTTTATAGAAGTTTCTGAGCAGATTATGCAAACATCAACTCTGGTTCAAAGTGTAAATCAAGATACTATATCTGAGATGGAGAGAATCGAAAATATCTCTAAAATTATGGATGAACTAAATAGTGATGTTGTAAATAACCTCAACATAATGAGAGATACACATCAAATCTCTACAAAACTTCATGATATATCAAACAGTCTAGTTGATGAAGTTCAAGAGAGTACAAAAGAGTAATAATGGATGATTTAGAAGAGATACAGAGTTACTTTTTAGAAGAGGCTTCAGAACTATTTGAGAGTTCACACAAAATTTTACTAGAAGCTGAACAAGATGGTGAATTAACCTCTGAAAATATTGATGCTCTTTTTCGTAATGTTCATACACTAAAAGGTGGTTCAGGCTCAGTTGAGCTAAACTACTTTGCCAAATATGTTCACTATCTTGAAGATTTTATAGACAACATTAGACAAGGTAAACTAACTCCAACTATGGGTATGGTTGATTTTCTACTTGAGGAGTTAGATATTCTTCAAGAGATGATAGATGAGGAGGCAACATCTAGTTTAGATAAAGATGAGTTTGAAAATAAACTAAATAAACTACTCCAAGATATAGAATCTTATAACAACCAAACAGAAGATAGTGTTGAAGATGATAAACAAGTTATTATGGAAGAAAAGCTCACTAAATATAGTGGTGATTTTATAGATATGTATAACTCTGTGGTAGATGCCCTACACTCTGTTGAGATTAGTCAAGATTTTAACAATGAGTTTGTAGGTAGATTGTTTAGACATCTACACACCCTAAAAGGAAGCTCTAGTTTTATGGGTCTTGAAGCATTTCCAAAGTACCTACACAACATAGAAAATATTCTAGACCAAGCTAGAAATGGAATCGTTTGTTATACAGATGAGTTTAACTATGCTCTCATCAAAACGATGGAGATCTCAGAAGAGATAGCTAATAATGAGTTTAACGATTCACTAGATGAAGATGAGTTTAAAAACCAACTTTTAGATGTTGAGGAGCTTTTTAACTCTATTGTTGAGGAGTGTCCAAAAGAGTATAGAGAGAATCAAGAGTTTCAAGATTTAGATCATATGGAGCCTAAAGATGATGATGGTTTTGAGATTTTTGATATGGATGATAAACCTAAAAAAGATATAGGGTTTGAGATATTTGGTTTAGATGATGAACCAAAAAGTGATGTTGGTTTTGAGATTTTTGATAGTGTGGATAAACCTAAAGAGGATGTTGGTTTTGAGATATTTGGCTTGGAAGATGAACTAAAAACTCCAGAGCCTGAGATTAAAAAACCTGAACCTAAAAAAAATATAGTAAAAAAAACAAACACTAAAAGTATCAAAAAATCAGCAGCTTCTAACTCTATCAGAGTTGGGCTAGATAAGATAGACTTTTTGATGAATAGAGTTGGTGATTTAGTTATAACAAAAAGTATGTTATACAAGTTCTTAGAGGATCTATCTGAAAAATACAACGATCCAGCGATAGTAGATAAACTATCACGATTAGATAGGGAGATAAGAGAGTTACAAGAAGCTGTTATGTCTGTTCGTATGATTCCTATGGAGAGTGTATATGCCAAACTACCTAAAACCATACGAGATTTAGCTAAAAAACTAGATAAAAAAGTAGATTTTATACATCATGGTGATACAGTCGAGATAGATAAGATGATGGTTGAGGGTTTAACAGATCCACTTGTTCATATCATTAGAAACTCACTAGATCATGGTATAGAAAAACCTAGTCAAAGGGTAAAAAATGGCAAAGCTGAGACTGGACTTTTAACAATCACAGCAGCTCAAGAGAGTGGACATATCATCATAAGTATAGAGGATGATGGAGCAGGTATAAACCTAGAAAAAGTTACACAAAAAGCACTTGAGAATAATGCCATAACTGAAAAAGAGGCTGAACATATGAGCGATGAAGATAAAGCTATGCTTATCTTTTCAGCTGGACTCTCAACTGCTGATGCTGTTAGTGATGTTTCAGGTCGTGGTGTTGGTATGGATGTTGTTATGAACAATATCACCTCACTTGGTGGAACTATCTCTATCGAAACAAAACAGGGTAAAGGTTCTAAATTTACTATTTTACTACCATTAACACTTGCTATTTTAGATGGATTAAATGTAAAAATTGGTAAACAAGAGCTGATTATGCCACTAAATATGATTGTAGAATCTCTACAACCAACAGCTAGTATGATTAAAAAAGTAGGTAGTGATGATAAAGATATTTTGATGCTTAGAAATGAGTTTATCCCTATCATTAGATTATATGACTTTTTTAACCTTACACCAGAGTTTACAGATATAACTCAAGGGATGCTCATCATCACAAAAATCACAAATGTAAAAGTTGCTATATTTGTAGATAGCTTTTTAAATCAAGAGCAGATTGTTGTTAAATCATTAGAGAAAAACTACAAAAGAATCAAAGGAATCGGTGCTGCTACTATCCGTGGTGACGGTGGGATTGGACTAATTTTAGATGTTATGAGTATAATTGAAGAGGAAAAGGTTAGATCATGGAACTCTTAGTTTTTAATTTTTTAGATGGTATATATGCTGTTGAGCTAAAAAAGATAAAAGTGATACTTGTATATTCACAAACAAATATTACACCCCTTTATAATGAAAGCCCTTGGATTAGTGGTCTAATCAATCTTCGTGGAGATGTTTCACCCATAGTTGATTTAAGGGTAAGGTTTAGCGATAAAGAGCCATCATTTACAGAAGATACTGTTATCATCATAGTAAAAACTCAAGATGATAAACTTATCGGTATGGTTGTTGATTGTATCGAAGCTATAAAAAATATAGATATGAACTATATAACTCCACCACCAGATTTGGGGATAGGAATAAATCCTGAATATATAACTGGCTTGTATAAAAATGGTGTAAATGAGATGATTACACTTTTAGATGTAGATAAGATTTTAAATGTTGAGGAGCTTTAGAAGCTGGGGATTAAACCCTAGCTTCACAAAGTTGTTTGTCAAAAAGAGTTGAACAACTTCTTGTTTGAGTGTATGCTTTTACAGCTGCTAAAACAGCCATATCTACAAGTGGCTCAACAATAACAACCGCCATATAAGCAGAACCAAAACTAAAAATTTCTGCTAAATTCTCACCACCAAAACCTTGACCATATACTGCCCAAAATGCTACCCAAGAAACGATAGCACCTTCCCAAACGATTGACATTTTAAGCATTTGAGAGTAGCTAATATCTTTATAAGCTGTTCCAGTAGGGATGATTTTTTTAACTGCTACATTTAGTAAAAACATACTAGCTAAAAGTGTTGTTACATTGATTCCATACTGAGGTAGATCAAACTGAGCAAAAAATAGACCTTGAATAGCAAGACCCGTAGCTAAACCGATAGCTGCTGGAGCGATACCAAAAACTAAAAATATAGTTGTTCCTAAAATAAGATGAACTTCACTAACACCTATAGGGTAATGTGGTAAAACCTCAAAACAACAAAAAACTATAATCGTAGCTATAATACTTTTTAAAGCTAAAGATACTAAACCATTCTCTTTCATATTGTCCATCGCTACTTTTGCCGTAGCACCTAAAACTGCTGCCCCTGTTCCATAACTAAGGAGCATTTTTGCTCCATCTACTACACCTGCTTCTATATGCATTTTATTTTCCTTTAATTTTTTTAAATATTACTAAAAACTATATGATGCGAAAAATCTTAAGTTTTTACCGTTAAAATCATCACTTAAAGAATTATCTTTGTTATCATCTATGACATAAGTAGATGATAATGTAACATCATCAGATAAAGCATACTCTAAACAAAAGTTTTGTTCAACTATGTGTGCCTCTTTACCTAGTGAATCTTTATCACCACTAAAATCACCATAAGCATAAGATAAAGCTAGATTATCTAACTCATAACCTATACCAACCATAATAGAATCAGCATCTCTATCTTGAGCTATCTCATCAAGTATCATACTATCCATACTTGTATATAATGCTCCACCACCAAAGCCACTAAAACTACTTTTACCATCAACTTTTGAAGAGTGGTTATAAGCTAATGTGAAACCAAAATCGTTATAATCTAAAGAGGTAGAAACACCATATATAGTCGCTTCTACACCACTATCATTTAGTTCAGATTCATCTAAATATTGTAAAGCCAAATCTAAACTAAAATCTTTACTTAACTCTAATGTTGTTGTTATATCACTATATATAGCATTCGATACTTTAGTGATATTATAGTACCAAAGTGTAGCCTCAATTGTATCATTTGTATATAAAACAGCACCTAAATTTACACCATTTTTTGCTGTTTTAACCCAACCATCATCTAACCCAGCATCGCCACCTTGCCATTTTTGAACATTACCAGCCACAAAACTAAAATCATTTAGTTTATAAGTCACTATATAAGCTTCAAAACTATTTGGAATCATCCTAATATCATCACTATCAGCTAAAGGTGTATCTAAAAATTGGCGACCAGCACTAAGTGTAAAATCTCCATACTCATAACTTAAATAAGCTTGTGTAAGTTGAGTATAATTTCCCTTAGATGAAGATAATTCATCATTAAACTTATCACCCTCACCTGTAAGTGGGTCTATATCTTGTGATGTTCTAAGCTCAACACCACCACCAAAACCTTTATAGTTTGCTAACTCAAAACCTAATGCACCACCAACAGCCGTAGCATATGTATCTTCACTATTATCATTTTGATAAGCTGAGTATTGTGTTCTAAGTTCACCAGAGAATGAACCATTTTTAAACATATCTTCAACACTTGAAGTTGTTGTTTGAGATGCTAAAAGGTTTAAAGTCACTAAACTTAATGTTACTATTTTTTTCATTTTATTCCTTAGATTTATCTGTTTTAAGAATGATAATCTTTATCATCTTTATTTATGATTAAAATAGGGAGGAGATATAGAATTATTTAAAAATATATAAAATTCTATAAGTTTTTTTTGAAATGCAAAAAGCTTTAATGTTTTTAAGGTAAGATTTAAAAAATAACAATTACAATGACAAGCTTTTTGATAAAAAAAGATAGATTCACAAATGGTGGGTTCTAACTCCTCTAACTCCTCGCTAGTCTCATCCTCTTTAGCATAAGATGAACCTTGTATATGAAAAGATTGCACACGAGTAACACTTTTATGTAATGTTACAGCATTAACAGTTACAGTGATAGCATTTAAACTAAAATAGTTCTTTCCAAATCCACGAGGTAATTTCATACCGAAAGTATATCATATTTACTTTTTATTTCTACTTACTAAAACACCAGCTATAACAATCAACCCTATCCCTAGAAAAGTTATAGTATCAGGTATAGCATCACCAAGTATCCAACCAAAACCTATCGCAAATGGTATGTTTGTATAACTTATCACACCTATGATACTAAGGTTTGATGAGCTGTAAGCTTTTGTGAGTAACCATTGTGAAAGAGTAGAGATTAAAGCCATAAAACCTATGAGTAACCATACCCACAACTGAGATGGAACAACAAACTCTGGAAATAAAAAGTTTAGATAATATGGCACATCTATAAAAGGGGCAACCATAAACAAAATAGCAGGAGCGATAGTACCAATTCCAACAAAAGATAAAACGATAACTCTAGCATCATATATATCTTTTATCTTTTTTATAGTTGTATATGCCATAGCAGCAAACAAACCACCACCAACACCTAAAAGATGTTCATAAGATATACTCATACCAAAAGGTTTAGTGATAAAAATAACACCTAAAAAACCTATGAGTAAAGCAAAAACCATCTCCTTACTTAGATGCTCTTTTAAAAGATAGTAAGCTAATATAGTTACAAAAAGTGGTGAGGTTTTATTTAGTGTTATAGCTTCACCTAAAGGGATAACTGTGATGGTGTAAAAAAATAAAATCATAGCTATAAAACCAAAAATACCACGAGTTATAAGCATATAAAATTTACCACCACTAAGTTTTGGTGGGGTATGTTTTAGAGCATAAAGAACTAAAAGTACACCTATAAAGTTACGAAAAAATACTATCTCCATAGCACTCATATCAACTGAAAGAATCTTAGCGATAGCTCCATTCATAGCAGAGATCAATGCTCCAACGAGCATATATAAAACACCCTTATCTATATTTTTTAACAATCTTTTCCTTTTACAAACTCTAAAGCTTTTTGATTTACAAATACCAACTGGTACCACTGTTTTTTGGGTGCTATGAGATTTAGTCTAACTGGATTTGAACTCCTAGATAGTGCTACATAAAATTGTGATGGAGCAAAAATCTCATCTGTTTGGATTATCAAATCAGATATAGACATCCCTTGTGATTTATGTATCGTTATAGCAAATGCTAATTTTATAGGGTACTGGTAGATTGTAAAAAGATTCTCCTCCACCATCTCTTTTTTACCATCAACAGTTTTCTCACTCCATTGTGTTTTTGTTTGTGCTACAACTTCAAGTTTTACAACCTTACCATCAACTTTTTGAATAAAGATATGGCTAGAATCTTGATTCACAACCACACCCCTCTCACCATTAAAATAGTTCCAAGCATTTCTAGTGAACAAAACAGGAGCACCTATCTTTAACTCCAACTCTTTTTCGATTCTAGCATCATCCATATATCTTTGAATATCTTTATCTTTAACAGTTGGCTTATGCTTTATAATCTGAGCCTCTTTTATAAAAAGCTCCTCATCTATATGTTTTAACTGCTCTTTATTATGAAAGTTTGCTGAGATATTTTTACCAAAAAGTAGAGTAAACTCACTTAAGTTTTCAGGTAGAGGTTTTATATACTCATTTAGTTGGTTGTGAATCTGCTCATCTATGAAACCATACCTTACATTATGGAGTAACTCTATAAATTTTTTATCATCTGTTCTATATATGTGTGTTAACTCTATCGTCTCAAAATCAAAACTACTCCAAGATTGAGATTCAAAAGCAAACCTAACCTCACCATAACCTCTAACAACTGGTGGAAGTTGTAAAAAATCACCAACAATTAAAACAGAACCACTAAAAGCAGATTGAGCTAACCTCAACTTTATCATATCAAACAAAGCATCACTAACCATAGAGATCTCATCTATCACAATCAAGTCGATTGAGGCTATAAGTTTTTTAGTTTTTTTCTTTGGCTCATATTTACCTTTAGATTCTAAATCTTCTATATCTGAAGCGATTCCCAGCTCAAAAAAACTATGTAGAGTTTGACCATTTATCAAAGTAGCAGCCATTCCAGTTGATGCTAACTTCGCCACTTTTTTAGATTCATCTTCAAACGATTTTATAACATCTTTGGTTATTGTTGTTTTTCCAACACCTGCCCCACCCGTTAAAAAGATATTTTGCTTTGATTTTAGTCTATTAATAGTAACACTTAAATAATTCATAAAAAGGATACTACAATAATAAATATAAATATAGATAAATTATAGTAAAATCACGGAAATAAAACTAAGGACATTTTATACTATGCAAAGAATTTTAATTGTAGAAGATAATAAAACACTTGCGAAACTTATGGCAAAAAAAATTTCAGAATCATTAAAATTTGAAGTTGATGTCGCTTACGATTTCCATGAAACAAAACTATTTTTAAGAATGCACAAATATTTTGTTTGTTTACTAGACCTTAATCTACCAGATGCCCCTAATGGTGAGGTTGTTGATTATGCTTTAGAACATGGTAACCATGCTATCGTTTTGAGTGGTAACATAGATAAAGAGTTTAGAAAACAGATGCTCAAAAAAAATATCATAGATTATGTATATAAAAGTGGTATGAACGATATTAACTACATTATCAGTATGATTCAAAGACTAGAAAAAAACCAACAACATACAGTCCTTGTTGTTGATGATTCTATGATCTTTAGAAAGCAACTAAAAACTCTACTAAACCATCTACTTTTTAATGTTATAACTGTTGCTCATGGTGAGGAGGCTTTATCTATCCTCTCTACAAATGATGATATATCTCTTATCATAACTGACTATAATATGCCTGTTATGAACGGTTTTGAGCTTACAAAAGAGATAAGAAAAAATCACTCAAAAGAGAACCTTGCTATTATCGCTTTATCATCTAGTGAAGATGATGAAGTAAATGCTATGTTTTTAAAATATGGTGCTAACGATTATATTAAAAAACCTTTCTCTAAAGAGGAGTTTTCTTGTAGAATTAACAACACCATAGAGGCTATGGAAAATATAAACATAGTTACAAATCATGCTAACCGTGACTTCTTAACAGGTTTATATAACCGTAGATATTTTTTCAACACTATGAAAACATACCTAGAAACTGTACCTCATGATTCAGAAAACTACGCTGTTGCTATGATAGATATAGATTTTTTCAAAAAAGTAAACGATACTTATGGACACGATACCGGTGATAAAGTTATCGTTCATCTTTCAGAGATTCTTACATCATCTACAAGCCATAACGATATAGTAGCTAGATTTGGTGGTGAGGAGTTTTGTATAGTTCTTAAAAACATAACTCGCTCTAACGCTATCGATATTTTTGAGAGACTTAGAAAAGAGGTAGAAAAAAGTTGTGTTTACTCAGATAAAGGTGAAGAGGTAAGATTTACAATCTCTATCGGTGTAGCGATGGATGGAGATGAATCTCTTGATGAAAATATCCACCAAGCAGATATGATGCTTTATAAAGCTAAACAAAATGGTAGAAATATGGTTGTGTTTAATTCTTAAAAGGTAAAAGATGGCAAAAAAATATATAATTTTAGATACTGAAACAACTGGCACTAGTGAAAACGATAGAGTGATCCAACTAGGCTTTATGGTTTTAGGTGCTAAAGAGATAGAGGTTCACAACGAGTTTTATAGCTCAGATGTACCTATCAGTTTCGGGGCTATGGAGGTTCATGGAATCACTCCAGATATGATAGATGGCAAACCAAAATGTGTAGATGGTGAGGCATATAAACGGTTAGAGGAGTTAAACACTTCAGATAATTATATGATAATCCACAACGCCCCTTTTGATATAACTATGCTTGAGAAAGAGGGTTTTGAAACGAAGATGAAAGTGATAGATACACTTAGAGTTGCTAAACATATCTTTCCTGATGAGGAAGCTCATAGACTTCAGTATTTCCGTTATAAGATGGAACTTTACAAAGAGGAAGAGAAAGAGGCTCAAAAGCTAGGAATCGTAGTAAAAGCTCACGATGCTATCGGTGATGTTTTAGTGCTAAAACTTTTCTTGTCAAAACTAAAAGCTGAAGTATCTAAACAGTACCCAGATGAGAATCCAGTTGAGAAGATGGTAGATTTAACAAATACTCCAATTCTTATAAAAACTTTTAGATTTGGAAAACATAAAGATAAAACTTTAGAAGAGGTAGCAAAAGAGGATGCTGGTTATCTAAGATGGATGTTAAAATCTATGGATAATTTAGATGATGATATGAGATACTCAATCAACACAGTTTTAGCTTAATGAACAGATTTGTAGCGACAGTTAAAAGTATAGAATCTACTCAGAATCTAAACATAGTAAAGTTTAATTTTTTTGATGAGATTCTAACTATGATGAGTTTAGAATTAAACGAAAAAATTAAAATAGATTCTAAAGTTGAACTTTCACTAAAAGCTACACATATAACTATCGCTAAAAATTTAAAAGGTATTATAAGCGATTCTAATCAACTAAAAGCTAAGATAATATCTATAAACAATGGTAAACTTTTAAGTAGTGTAAAGTTATCACTATATGATACAACTTTAGAATCTATAATAACTCAAAAGAGTTCAAAACAGATGAACTTAAAAATAGGTGATAATGTTAGCATACTTATAAACCCTAGTGAACTCTCCATAGTAAAAGTCATATAATGCTAGATCAGATTCTACAACTAGATTTTACCCCTTTTCTTATCTCATTTAAACTTGCTAGTTTAACAACTCTGATTCTATTTATACTATGTTTACCACTAGCTTGGTGGCTATCTCAAACCTCATCAAAATCAAAACCTATCATAGAAGCGATAACTGCCCTACCCATAGTTCTACCACCATCAGTTTTAGGTTTTTATATACTCTATGCTTTATCTCAAAACTCCCCATTAGGTGCTTTTTTCAATGAGTATTTTGGGATAAATCTAGTTTTTAACTTTAGTGGTATAGTGATAGCTAGTTGTTTCTACTCCCTACCCTTTATGGTTCAACCCCTACAAAGTGGCTTTGAATCTATAAACAAAAATATGTTAGAAGCCTCATATATAGCTGGAAAAACAAAACTACAAACGATTCTAAAAGTGGCACTACCAAACATCAAACCCGCAATTCTAACAGCTATAATCGTGACATTTGCCCATACAGTTGGTGAGTTTGGAGTGGTTTTAATGGTGGGTGGAAGCATACCAAACGAAACAAAAGTAGCATCAGTAGCTATCTACGAAATGGTTGAGATGATGGACTATGATTCTGCTCATATATATAGTGCGATTATGGTTATAATCAGCTTCATAGTTTTACTAAGTGTATATACATTTAACTACAAACAAAACAAAAAATTTGGACTTTAGATGAGATATTTAATTATAATAATTGCTCTTTTTTTTAGTGGATGTAGTATAAAAAACTACAAACACACCCAAAGTAAAATCATCATCATAAAATCACCACTCATAAAATTCTCAGACCTAGGTTACATAAGATATAGCGAAGAGAAAGTAAGCCTAGAACTTTTCATAGCAGGACACAGAATCCAAAAGATAGATATAAACCACCTAATATGTGTAGATGATGGCTGTATGCCAAAAAGCTGGTTTAACAAAGAGTACCTAAACAAAAACTACCCAAACGAC
>Ga0256837_1000663_pt1 | contig 27755 bp, 27 predicted proteins | sample 4562384metaG_FD_185976 | JGI IMG/M metagenome (GOLD analysis project Ga0256837, IMG submission 185976) | Hydrothermal vent microbial communities from Guaymas Basin, Mexico - 4561-384 | ecosystem: Environmental > Aquatic > Marine > Hydrothermal vents | place: Mexico: Guaymas Basin | collected... | reverse complement strand
GCAACTTTTAGAAAATTCTAATGTTTATAAAAGGTTGGCAGGGGAATTGAAAAAGTAAATTTGTATCTTTATCAATTCTTCAACACTTTTTAGAGATAATCACGAGAATATAACTATTATAAATCAACATATTAGGATAACACGCCATGGAATTAGATTTTGCAAAATTTACAAAGTACTCCAAACCTGGACCGCGCTACACATCTTACCCAACAGCTTTAGAGTTTAGTGATGATTTTAAATATGATGACTATTTGAAAAAACTGGAATCTCAAGATAAAAAAAGACCATTGAGCCTTTATTTCCATTTACCATTTTGTAAAAATGCGTGTTATTTCTGTGGATGTAATGTGGTTTTTACCTCTAAAGAGGATAAAATGGTTCGTTACATGGATTACCTTAAACGTGAACTTAAAATCCTTTCAAAACATCTCAATACAAAAAGAGAAGTGATTCAGATGCACTTTGGTGGAGGGACACCAACTTTTTACACTGCAAAACAGCTTGATATAATTATTAAAGAGATTAAAAAATATTTTAAAAATTTTGCAAAAGATGCAGAGATTAGCTGTGAAATAGATCCACGACATATTGATGATGCACAAATGAAAGTACTTTCCAAACATGGTTTTAACCGTGTAAGTTTTGGTATTCAGGATTTTAATGAAAAAGTACAACACGCAGTACATCGTGTACAGCCGTATAACATTACAAAAGAAGCGATGGATTTGGCACGTAAATATAAGATGAAAAGTGTTAATGTAGATTTAATATATGGACTTCCATATCAGACGTTAGAAACATTTAAAGAAACACTTTCTCTTGCACTTACTCTCAACCCTGATCGCTTTGCAGTATTTAACTATGCGCATGTGCCTTGGTTGAAAAAAACTATGCGTAAAATAGATGAAACAACACTTCCACGACCAGATGAAAAGTTGCAGATTATGCAGTACACTATAGATTTTTTAACAAATAACGGTTATAAAATGATTGGTATGGATCATTTTGCAAAACCTGAGGATGAGCTTTTTCAAGCGATTGAAAAAGGGGAGCTTCACAGAAACTTCCAAGGCTATACAACCAAAGGGGGTGCAGACCTCATAGGGATTGGGCTTACTTCCATTGGTGAAGGGGTTGATTACTATGCGCAGAACTTTAAAGATATGGCTAGTTATGAAGAGGCTATAGATGCAGGAAAACTACCGTTTGAGCGTGGTGTGATGCTTAGTGATGATGATATGATTCGCCAGTATGTTATTATGGAGCTTATGAGTAACTTTAAGCTTGATATAGAGCGTTTTGAGAAACTTTTTGATATAGACTTTCAAGAATACTTTTGCGATGCTATAGAAGTGCTGCAACCTTTTGTGGAAGAGGAACTTATCACTATGGATGCAAAACATATTGCGTGTTCTCAAACAGGAACATTACTTATTAGAAATATTGCGATGCCTTTTGATGCTTACATGGCTAAACACGCAAGCAGTTCTAAAACATTTTCAAAAACAGTGTAGGGTATAGATGGAAGAGACTTTAATAGATAAAAAACCTGAAGATATTTTTGCGTTTGATAAAATAGCTGACGATTGTGTCAAGTGTGGAAAGTGTATTCCAGTATGTACTATCCATAATGTTAATGCGGATGAGGTTACATCTCCTCGTGGATTTATTGACCTCTTAGGTGCATATAAACGTGGGAATTTGGAACTGGATAAAACAGCCAAAGATATATTTGAGAGTTGTTTTTTATGTACAAATTGTGTCGATGTGTGTCCAAAATCACTCCCTACTGATATGATTATAGAACAGGCTCGTGCTGATATAGCACGCAAGTATGGCATCGCTTGGTATAAAAAAGCGTTTTTCCTTTTACTGCGTCATAGATGGCTTAATGATATAGCATTTAAACTTGGATGGGCATTTCAAACATGTGGCTTTAAGATACAAAAAGATATCAATTCTATGACATCACGCTTTGAGTTGCCAATGATAAAAACAGATAGACTTTTACCATCATTGACACGCAAGTCATTTTTGAATTCTCATAGAGAAAATATCAACAACGGTGGAAAAAGAAAAGTAGCGATTTTTATTGGCTGTTTAGGAAATTATAACTATAAAAATATCGGTGAATCACTTTTGGAGATTTTAAAGGTGTTAGAGATAGATGCTTTTTTGGCAAAGAGCCAAAAATGTTGTTCAGCACCTGCTTACTTTACTGGGGATTTTGATACAGTAGATCATAATGCGAAGTTTAACATAGAATACTTTGAAAAGTTTGCCGATGATGTGGAAGCTATCATTGTCCCAGAAGCTACATGTTCAGCGATGCTTAAAATCGACTATGAACACTATTTTCATGACCAGCCTGAGTGGCAGGAACGTGCTAGAGCGGTTATGAAAAAAGTATATATGGCGACAGAATGGCTGCAACATCATACAGACTTGGAAAAAATCTTGGCTGAGAAAAAGAAAAATACCAAAATTGTCACCTACCATGATCCGTGCCATGCAAGAAAGATGCAGGGAATTCATGAAGAACCGCGTAATCTTGTGCGTCAAAACTATAAAATAGTGGAGATGAGTGATCCTAATGCATGTTGTGGATTTGGTGGAGTAACGATGCAATCAGAAAAGTATCATTTTGCCAAAGCGGCAGGGGTTCCAAAAGCGGCAATGATTAAAGAAACTGAGGCTGAGATTGTAAGTGCTGAGTGCTCTGCGTGTCGTATGCAAATCAATGCAAGTATGAACTATGCAGGGGTTGAAACAGTGTTTAAAAACCCTATAGAGCTTATAGCTGATGCGTTAAGAGAGGAATAATGGAGCATTTTGTCTGGGATGTAAGTCCTGTAGCACTCTCCTTTGGACCTTTGCATGTGTATTGGTATGGTATCCTTTTTGCCACTGCTATCCTTTCTGGTTTGGAGTTTATGAAATGGGCTTTTAAACTTGAACATAAAGATGAAAGTGTGATAGAGCCTCTTTTTCTCTATACAGTTGTTGGTATCGTTGTGGGTGCCAGACTTGGGCACTGTTTTTTTTATGAGCCTGATTTCTATCTCGCACACCCTATGAAAATCTTTGCTGTCTGGGAGGGTGGACTTGCAAGTCACGGTGGTGGGCTTGGTGCTATCATTGCCCTTTATATAGGAACACGCAAGTATAAGTTTGATTTTTTATGGCTCATAGACAGGCTTGTTATTCCTACAGCACTTTTTGGTTTTTTTGTTCGTATGGGGAACTTTATGAACTCTGAGATTGTGGGTATCCCTACACAAAGCTCTTGGGGAATTATATTTAGTCGTATTGATGATTTACCACGCCATCCGACACAGCTTTATGAGGCGTTTGCCTATCTGTTTATCTTCTTTTTACTTTTTTGGATATACAAAACAAAAAGGGAAAAAATCAAAGTTGGATTTATCTTTGGATTGTTTTTGACTTTGGTATTTTCTGCCCGTTTTGCTATAGAGTTTGTAAAAACAAAACAGGCTGACTATACGGCTGATATGGTGCTGAGTGCTGGACAGATGCTTAGTATCCCATTTTTGGTGGTTGGCATCGGATTTATGGTGTGGAGTATGAAAAAGTGATACAAAAACTTTTAGCGTACTATATAGTGGGTATCAATATTTTTACCTTTGTGATGTTTTGGTATGACAAACATTTGGCAAAGGTGAAAAAACGTCGTATCAGTGAAAGGGAACTTCATACATTGAGTGTTTTTGGTGGATTTATCGGGGCAAGTTTTGCGATGTATATACTGCGACATAAAACAAACAAAAGCTCTTTTTTAATCAAGCATATTATTATTTTGGTTTTATGGATAGCCGCTATTGTGTACTATTTTACGCAAGTAGATACCATTAACTTTTTACGTTAACTATCTTTTCTTTTTCCCTCTTTTTCTCTCTTTGTGAACAGAGCCTTTCCAAAAATGATTTACTGCCCAGTAGGCTGTAAGAGAACCAAATACAGAGTAGAGTGCTGTTCCAAAATAAAGAGGTATAAAAATCTTATCCAGATTATCTTTAAACCATTCTAGTGTCATCTCTACAGGTTCTGGCTCTATTCCAAGAATAAAAGAACCTGTCAGATATTCCATATAATACATTGGTGGCATGGTAATGGGATTGCTTAACCAACACATTGCCAGTGCAACAGGAACATTAAAACGGAAAAACGGCATAAAAAGAAGTACTGCTGCCATCTGCATAGGCATAGGTATAAAGGCGATAAAAAGTCCAAGCAAAACACCACGAGAAATCATTTTACGATTTGTTGCCAAATATTCTGGTGGAATTTTGTATTTTTTAATAAACTCTTTGAGTTTTTTATGTTGGGAAGTTTTTTTTAGTGTTTTTCTTATCATATATGTAACTTATTTGTAATTTTTTTGTGATGGATTATAACAGTTCCTAGCTTATAAATAAAATGGAATCTAAATATTATGTTAAAATTGCATATATTATTACGAGGTTATAAAATGTCATTTGAAAAACTAGGAGTATTTAAGCCTTTGCTTGATGCCATAAAAGATTTAGGGTATGAGAATCCTACCACTATACAAAAAAGAGCGATACCGCTGGTTTTACAAAAAAAAGATATTTTTGCAACAGCACAAACAGGCACTGGTAAAACTGCTGCATTTGCACTTCCTATTTTACAACGTCTTAAAAAGAGTGATAAAAATGCAGGGGTGCGTGCGGTTATCCTCTCTCCTACACGGGAGCTTTCTATTCAGATATATGAAGATATTCAGGGGTTTTCAAAATATATGGATATAGAAACCACCATTTTAGTAGGTGGTAAAGATATTGAAAAACAAAGAAGAAAACTTCGTTGTGGTACTGACATTATTATTGCAACACCAGGACGACTGATGGAGCATATGCTTCAGGGGCTTTATATGGAAGATGTGGAGGTGTTTGTCCTTGATGAAGCCGATAGAATGCTTGATATGGGTTTTGCAAAAGATATACGAGAGATTCACCCACTTCTACCGCGTAAACATCAGACCCTTCTGTTTTCAGCTACCTTTTCAGACAAGGTGCGTAAACTCTCCAAACTTATCTTACGCAAACCCGCTTTCATCGAAACGGCAAAGAAAAACACCACAGTAGATACCATTAACCAAATAGCTTATCAGGTAGATACAGATAAAAAAGCAGCTCTTTTAGCCTACCTTATAGGCTCACGCAACTTTGAACAGGTTCTTGTGTTTACCCGTACCAAAGCAAGTGCCGATGAGCTTTTTGAGGAGTTGCAAAAAGATGGGCTGAAGTGTGGCATTATCCATGGGGACAAAACAAAAGCAAACCGCCTTAAAACCCTCAAACAGTTTAAAGAGAAGAAGTTGCGTGTTTTAATAGCAACAGACATCGCTTCACGTGGTCTTGATATTGAGCATCTGCCGTATGTTATCAACTATGAACTGCCATCTATCCCTGAGGATTATGTGCATAGAGTTGGGCGAACTGGAAGAGCAGGGCGAGAAGGGGAAGCGATAACGCTTATAGATATTTATGAAAAGTATGAGATTCGTGACATCGAAAAACTGATAGGGCAAAAGATTCCAAAAGATGTGGTAGAGGGATTTGAGCCAGATCCAAACATCCGTCGTAAAGATATTGATGAGGTAAAACTCAAATCAGAACACAAGCGTGAAGCCAAAAAGTTTGTCAAACACAAGTCACCTGAGAAAAAAATCACAGCCAAAGCTTTAAAAACAGCGAAGAAAAAACGTAAAACTACCAAACGTGACGGGTAGGTTATGTTTGCAAACTATCAACTCCAAATTATCTATCAAGATCAATATCTTATAGCTATTAACAAACCAAGTGGGTTGTTGGTGCATAAGTCTATGATAGACAGGCACGAGATATATTATGCAATGAAGATGTTACGTGATCAGCTTGGTGGAAAATGGGTCTATCCTATCCATCGACTTGACAAGCCCACAAGTGGCGTGTTGCTTTTTGCTCTTGAGAGTGATACAGCACGGTTAATGAGTGAACAGTTTAAAAAACACGCAATACACAAACGCTACATCGCTGTGGTGCGTGGTTATATAGAAGAGGAGGGGTTGATTGATCACCCTTTAAAAGAGAAACTTGATAAGATTAGTGATAAAGATGCCTCAAAATACAAAGAACCTCAAGAAGCACAAACCCACTACAAACCTTTGGCAAAAGTGCAACTTGATGCTTCTGTCGGCAAGTATGACACGGTACGATATTCATTAGTGGAGCTTACTCCAAAAACAGGGCGTAAACACCAGCTTCGCCGCCATATGAAACATATCTCACACCATATTTTAGGTGATACCAAATATGGAAGAGGGGAGCATAACAAGTTTATCCGTGCAGAGTATGGAGTACACCGTTTACTGCTGCATTGCATAGAACTCTCTTTTATCCACCCCTACACGCAAGAGTCAATAGAGCTTAAAGCATCTTTTGATACTATTTTTACCAAATTATTTCACAACTTTCAATGGAGCATACCACAATGAGTATAACAGAAGAAAAATTTTTAAAAGATTACACGCAACCAGATTTTACCATCGAAAAAGTGCAACTGCATTTTGAACTTTTTGAAGAAAAAACTATCGTCACAAACACTATGCAAATAGTGCGACAAAAGAGTGATGTTACTAACTTAATGCTAGATGCACAAGAGCTAGAGCTTGTAAAGATACAACTCAATGACAAAGAACTCACCCAAGAAGAATATAGTATAGAGAAGGAGAATGTAACGGTTTTTGATGTTCCTGCATCGTTTGAACTTACTATTGAAAATGTTATCTATCCTCACAACAACACAGAGTTAGAGGGGCTATACAAATCGGGAGATATTTTTTGTACCCAGTGTGAACCTGAAGGGTTTCGTCGTATCACTCCATACCTTGACAGACCAGATGTGATGGCGGTTTTTACCACTACAGTTGTGGCAGATAAAGAAAAATATCCAATATTACTTAGCAATGGAAACAAACACCAGTGTCATGAGAGTTTTGATGGACGACATGCCATCACGTGGCACGATCCCCATCCAAAACCATCCTACCTTTTTGCACTTGTTGCAGGTGATTTGGAGTGTGTGAATGATAGTTTTACTACTATGAACAACAAAGAGATTGAACTTAATATCTATGTTGATAAAGGTAATGGCTCCAAGACACAACACGCAATGAGATCACTCAAACACGCAATGCTCTGGGATGAAGAGAAGTATGGACGGGAGTATGATTTAGATATTTACAATATCGTAGCAGTAGATAGTTTTAATATGGGTGCGATGGAGAACAAGGGGCTCAATATCTTTAACTCAGCTTATGTATTAGCAGATATAGACACTGCAACCGATGCAAACTTTATGGGGATAGAGTCTGTGATAGCACATGAGTATTTTCATAATTGGACAGGGAATCGTATCACATGTCGTGACTGGTTTCAACTCACCCTCAAAGAGGGTTTGACTGTATTTAGAGATCAGTGCTTTAGTGGAGATATGAACTCCAAAGAGGTACAACGTATCGAGGATGTCCGAGCATTGCGTGAGAGACAGTTTGTTGAGGATGCTTCACTAACACGCCATCCGATTCAACCAAAATCGTATATCTCTATGAATAACTTTTATACAGCAACAGTATATGAAAAGGGCGCTGAGGTTATCCGTATGCTTCATACCCTTTTAGGAGAAGAGAACTATAGAAAAGCAACAGACTTGTATTTTGAGAAGTTTGATGGGATGGCTGTAGCGGTAGATGACTTTTTATGGGCGATGAAAGAGTATGGGGAGTTTGATCTTGTACAGTTTAAGCGATGGTACGATCAAAGTGGTACACCAAAGTTGCGTGTACGTGAATCTTTTGAAGATGGAAAATATACTTTAACACTAAAACAAGTAATCCCTGATGATGTGGATGGTAATGTTCAGTTGCCATACTACTATCCACTTAAAATGGCTCTTTTGGATGAAGATGGCTCAGAGATAGTAAATCAGATGCTTATTATCTCAAAAGAGGAGGAGTGTTTTGTATTTGAAAACTTAAACACGCAACCAGTTCTTTCAATAAACAGAGATTTTTCAGCACCTATCATAGTTGAGCAGGACAATCCAAACTACCCTTTTTTGATGCAGTATGATACAAATGGTTTTATTCAGTATGAAGCGGCACAAAAATTTGCTTTGGCAACGATGCAAAAAATGGTGCAGGGTGAAGATATTGATAGAGCATTTATGAAAGCATACGGTAGCTTGTTGGATGCAAATGTTGATCTTTCACTCAAAGCACTCCTTTTGGCTTTACCAACACTTTCTGCTTTGATGCAAGAACAAGAAGAGATTGACTTTGAAATTTTACATGATGTAAAAGAGAGATTGACTCAAAAATTGGCATCTGTATATAAAGAAAAACTAATAACCATTTACCAAAAAAACCATTTTGCAAACAATGATTCTTTAGATGCTGTATCTATGGCACAAAGAGCACTTAAAAACAGAGCACTGCTTATACTTTCATCACTAAAAGAGAAAGAGATTGCACTTTTGGCACATGCTCAATATGAAACAAGTATTACAATGACAGACAGGGTAGTGGCTTTGGATGTTATGCAACATTATGATTCTGATTTTGCAAAACTGTCACTTGAAGATTTTTATAATAGATATAAAAATGAGACTTTGGTAATGAACAAATATTTTGCTATTTTGGCATCAGCAGATAAAGAGGATATTTTAGAACGTATTGAGAACTTACAAAGAGATGAGGTTTATGATGAGAAAGTACCAAATTTAGTTCGTGCATTGATTGGATCATTTACACGCAACCAAAAACATTTTCATGCTAAAGATGCAAGTGGGTATAGATTTGTGATAAATAAAATAGTAGATATAGATAAAATCAATCCTCAAATGGCTGCTGGACTTGCTGGTGCCTTTAAAATTTATAATAAAATGAACTCTGAAAATAAAAAGTTGATGAAAAATGAGCTAGAACGTGTAGTTTCTACACACTCGCTTTCAAAAAATGTTACAGAAATAATTGGAAAAATTTTAAAAAACAATTAGTTTTTTTATTTGAGGATGAAACAAGATGCCCTATTATAGGGCTTTATGGAATGTTATATTCATTTATTATATTTTTCATAATAATAATTTATCATTATATGTGATAACATTTTGATAAAATTTTGATAACATATCCTAGAACTTGAAATAGAGGATAATTATATGGCAAGATTAGTTGTATTAGGTGGTGGTGTTGCTGGTCATACAACAGCTACATTCGCTGCAAAATGGTTAGGTTCACAACATGAAGTTGTGGTAGTTACTCCAAATGCTAAATGGAACTGGATTCCATCAAATATTTGGGTTGGTGTTGGTCAAATGACTAAAGAGGAAGTTACTTTTGATTTAGCTCCTGTATATGCTAAAGCTGGTATTACATACCATCAGGCAAAAGCTGTTTCTATTAACCCAGAGGGGAAAGAAGACAGTGATAAGCCATTTGTTACTATTGAGTATACAAGTGCAGACAAAGCTGGTCAAACTGAAACAATTGAGTATGACTACTTAGTAAATGCTACTGGTCCAAAACTAAATTTCGGTGCTACTCCAGGTTTAGGTGAAGGAAGTCAGTTGGGTGAGCATACTGTATCAGTTTGTACAGCAGATCACGCAGTACATGCTTCTGAAAAACTTCAAGAAGCTATTGAGAAGATGAAAGCGGGAACTCGTCAAAAATTCCTTATCGGTACAGGTCATGGTATGTGTACATGTCAAGGTGCTGCTTTTGAGTATATTTTTAATATAGAACATGAACTGAAAAAAGCTGGTGTTCGTGAAATGGCAGATATTAAGTGGATCTCTAATGAGTCTTTCCTTGGTGACTTCGGTATGGGTGGACTTCATATGAAAGTTGGTGGTTATGTAGTAAGTTCTAAACTTTTTGCTGAATCATTATTTGCTGAGCGTGATGTTGAGTGGATGATCGGTGCACACGTTTCTAAAGTTGATGCTGGAAAAATCGAGTATGAGCTTCTTGATGGAACAACTGGTGAAGAAGAATTTGATTTTGCTATGCTTATTCCACCATTTGCTGGTGTTGGTCTTAAAGCTTACAACAAAGCTGGTGAAGATATTACAGACACAGTATTTGCTCCAAACGGATTTATGAAAGTTGATGCAAACTACAATGCAGGTGCGTATGAAAACTGGAAAGCGTCTGACTGGCCAAGAACATACCAAAACCCTACATATAAAAATATGTTTGCTGCTGGTATTGCTTTTGCACCACCACACATTATCTCTAAGCCTATGAGTTCACCAAATGGTACTCCAATCAATCCTACACCACCAAGAACAGGTATGCCTTCAGGTATTATCGGTAAAGCGGTTGCTCACTCAGTATGTGATTTAATGACTAAAGGTGAAGATGCTAAATTACATGAAGCTTCTATGGCTGAGATGGGTGCTGCATGTGTGGCTTCAGCTGGTAAAGGTATATTTAACGGTACTGCTGCTGCAATGACTGTTTATCCTGTTGTTCCTGATTTTGAAAAATATCCTGGAACTGGTCGTGATACAGATTATACATTTGGTGAGATCGGTCTTGCTGGTCACTGGATTAAACATATCTTACATCACTTGTTTATTTACAAAGCAAAACTTAATCCAGGCTGGACTTTAATTCCAGAATAGGCAGAAAAAATAAAAGGAGACAACATGAGCGAAAAGAAATTAGTAGAAGAAGAAGTAAACTTTCAGAAAAATGATGCGTTTAGTCTTACTATGATACCAGGTGCTTTTGCTAGAAAAATGAGAACTTGTGTGATTTGGCAGTTTATCAGATTTTTAGTGATTAATATTAAAATGATTATTGTTGTTGGTAAGAGCCACTAATTTTCATTTCATTTAAAAGTTTTGGAGCAATCCAAAACTTTTAAACTTTCCCCCTTTCTTCTAAAATTCACAATTGAAGGTTTTATTATGGTAAAAGAGATTATTCAGTATCCCACTCCCTTAAGTGTTAAATATGCTACAGATGTCAGAATCTTTGATGAAGAGTTGTTTTCTTTGATAGATGATCTTAAAGATACTATAAAAGAAAATAATTTAGATGGACTTGCTGCTTTTCAAATTGGAAACTATTTTAATGTTATCGTTGTCAAAGATGATAATGGTGAACTAATAGAGATGATCAATCCACGTCTTATTGCACACAGTGACAAAGTGACAACAGAAGAAAAAACAGCATACTATCCAAATCACAGTGCAAAAATCCAAAGATACAATAAAATCAGTGTTGTCTATCAAGACAGAAATGGGAAAGATTGCTCCATGCAGGCTACAGGTAAAATGGCTATTGTGATTCAGCGTAAAATTGACTATACCTTTGGAGCAACTTTTATTCAAAAAATGTCAAAAGAAGAGAAGGAAAAATTTGAAGCACAGTTAGAGGGTGGCATTGATGTTGGATATGATGAATACTGCCCTACAACCTTTAAAAGAGATTATGTACTCAAAGGGATTAATATTGCTCTTATTGTAATGCTTTTGCCTGTTATTGCTTCTTTCTTTGTTGATAACACGCAGCTTTTAGAAAAGATGTGGAACTATCAACTTTATGGAAGTTTCGTTGTTATGGGTATGACAATTGGTTATTTCTTTTATGGACAGTATGAGGGTAAAATTTATACATCATGTACAAGTTGTCAAATAGGAAACATTATTGGGACATGTGTTATTGCTTTGATAAAATTGACACTTATTATGATAGCTTCGTATTTCTTTATCAACCCAAGCTAAGGGATGATAAATGACTTATAAAATACCAACACTCATTCAAACGCAAGATATCTTTATAAACAATAAAGAACTTATTTTAAATCAGTGGGTATCTTATGACTCTCCAAAGAAAATTTTACAACTGCACCAAATCGATAAAGACTACTTTGTTACAAAATATGCAAGTGGTGTTTTTGATTATTTTATGGGTGTAATTGCAAGGAAGAGAGAGGTTGGCAACTGTCCTGTTATGCAAGAGTTGCTTGCATATCTAAAGTTTCGAGAGATCAGTGCTGATGAACTTTTTGAGATATGCAGCCATTTTCGTCGTTCGATGATTGACTTTTCCTATGATGCAGGACTTAATTCCAAAGAGCTTTTTGATGAGATCTCTTACCTCTTTGATAAAAACTTCCGTGGTATTTTAAAGTTTTATACAGATACAATCTTTCAAAAACTGATTGATGCACGTCAAGAGGCTTTGCGTGCTTCACAGGCTAAAGAGTATTTCCTCTCTAATATGTCTCATGAGATACGAACACCGCTTAATGCTATTTTGGGGTTTGTTAACCTTTTAATAGATGAGGATATTTCAAAAAAACATCGTAACTATTTAGATATTATTTTAAATAGTGGGGAAAATCTTTTAAGTATTATTAATGATATTTTAGATTTTTCCAAACTACGAAGTGGTGAGTTTACCATAGAACCAAAAGTTTTTTCGTTGCATGAAGAGTTAAGTCATACTATGGAGCTTTTTGTAGCAAGTGCCAATGCGAAAGATATCACAATTACTTCTTTTATAGATCCAAAGATTCCTAGAGAACTTTATGGAGATGTACTGAGAATTAAACAGATTCTTTCTAACTTTTTAAGTAATGCTATCAAATTTACACCTGAGGGTGGTATTATCCATGTAGAGGCAAATTGTGATCATCAGGTTTTACATATAAGTGTTAAAGATAATGGTATAGGTATAGGTGAGGATGATATAGAAAATATCTTTACTGCTTTTGCTCAGGCTCAATACAGTGAGCATAGTCATACAACTGGTACAGGTTTGGGGCTTTCGATTTCCAGCCAATTAGCTGAACTTATGGGTGGTGGTGTTCATGTTAGTTCTGAGTTTGGTAAAGGAAGTACTTTTTGGATGGAGATACCAATAGAAGTACAGGATGCTCAATGTCAAGAGATAGAAGATATAGCAGAGTTCCAAAAACTAAAGATGGCAGTTTATGCTCAAAACAAAGAGATAAACTTTAAACATGAATCTTTTATCCGTTATGCAAAAGTGTTTGATATGGATATAACCATTATAGATACTTTGGATGAAGATTTTGATGTTTGTATATTTATCCACCAAGAAGTAGAGAGTGTATTAAAAGAGCAGATTATTAACAAATCAGATAAAATGTTCATCGCTTTAATGAGTAGAGAGTATGATGATTATCATCAATATGGGCATATTAATTCCTTGTCTTTTCCAATCTATTGTGCAAAAATTCATAAAGCTTTTGATGAGTTAATCAATGCAAAGGATATAGCAGTTTATAATAAACAGATATCTAAAAGATTTAAAGGACATATCCTTATTGCAGAGGATAATGAAGCAAATCAAGAACTTATCAAAATCATTCTTATGAAATACGGGCTTACATTTGATTTGGCATACAATGGTTTGGAAGCCTTGAATCTTTATAAGCAAAAGCAGTACGATCTCATACTTATGGATGAACAAATGCCTGTAATGGATGGAATAGAGGCTGTTGGAAAGATTATTGAGTATGAAGAGCAAGAGGGGTTAAGCCATACTCCAATATCAGCATTGACAGCCAATGTCATTAAAGGTGCCAAAGAGAGAGGGTTATTAAGTGGCTTTGATGCTTTCTTAGGAAAACCAGTTATTCTTAAAGAGTTAGAAAGAGTCTTTAGTTCTTATTTGAAAGCTGATATATACATTGCTCCACAAGTTGAAGATAATGTTGATAAACAGCTGGAAACTAATGAGCAAGAGGTATCTATCAAAGGTTTGGATATTGAAAAATTAACAAAAGATTTGATGCTGACACAAGATGAACTTTTGATACTTTTAAAGCTTTTTATAAAAAAGATGGATAAAACACTACCACAACTTCAAGAAGCTATAATACAAAGAGATTATAAAAACATAGCACTTTTAGCACACAGTATTAAGGGTTCAAGTGGTAATTTTCGTATAGAAGAGTTACAAAAAAGTGCCAGTGAAATGGAGTCCAATGCTAAAAATGGTGTTGAAGATTACGATTATAAAACTGTTTTTGAAACTATAAAACAACGTATAGAAGCGATTAAAATTCTTTAGATTTTATGCTATAGGTTGCGTGTTGTAAAAGAGTTCCTCTGTCTCAAAATTAAATATATACTCTTTTTCAAAAAGGATGGTGATCTTTTATGAAGAAACTATTTGAAACTAATATTTTTGAACGGCTATAATTTCATTGTAACATAAAAGGAGTAGTTGCTACATATAGTTATAAATATTATTCTTCTATATAGTAGCCTATCCCTGAAGCATTTTTAATGATATCTGTTTCTAGCTTGTTTCGAAGTCTCCATACAAGTGTACGTACACTGTTTTCAGTAGCACCACTTTCATCCCAAACATAATTCATCGCCTGTTCAAACGTAACAACAAGTCCAAGTTGAGCGACCAAAAGTCTCAAAAATGCATTCTCTTTTTTGGTTAGTTTAATCTTTTTACCCTTGTAAAAAGTTTCACATATACTAATGTCAAGATGATAATCTCCACCAAAAGGAACAATAGGTTTGTCAGATGTTCGTTTTGAGTATAGAAGCTTCTCTAAGTTGAGTTTGTCAACTTTTAAAGAGTTTATATCCTCTTTACGCTCATTTTCCACCTGATATTTAAAAAGTGCCATTTGAATAGTAGCATGGAGTGAACTTGGATTAAAAGGTTTCACAATATATCCATAGGGTTCAGTTTGCTTTGCTTGTGAAATAATATCATCATCACTGTATGATGTGAGATAGATAAAAGGTATATTATACTTTTGCTTGATGCTCTTTGCCAATTCTATACCATCGTTGCTCTCTTGAAGAGAGATATCAATAATAACCACATCAGGATTATGTGTTGCTATTTTGTTCTTTGCTTGAATGGCATTACCACAAACTGCTACGACACTATACCCATGCTTTTGTAAGGACATATTCAAATTTAATGAAGTTATCTCATCATCTTCTACAATTATAATTTTATGTTTTTCCATTTATTTGTCCTAGATATCAAAAAATAATAATACTTTTGTGATAAATTAATATCTGATTATAATATAACTTTTTTTTATTTACAATAGTAGTTGGTGATTTATTTGTAAATTGTTACATTATGATACTTTTGTTATGTTATAGTTATGTATGTCAAAAGAGAAAACAGAAAGTAAAAATACTACAACTCATTATAGTGTTTATATCCTTGAATGTAGTGATAATAGCTTATATACGGGGATTACTACAGATATAAAAAGAAGATTATATGAACATAACCATACTCTAAAAGGTGCAAAATATACAAAAGCAAGGCGCCCTGTAAAACTTGTCTATTGTGAAAAGAATTTATCAAAATCTGACGCTTTACAGAGAGAATATGCAATAAAAAAACTTAAAAAAATAGAAAAATTAAAGATAATAGATGAAAAATCTCTTGAAAATAATCACAATGGCTGTTAAGCTAGAGTGATGGCATTTTCTTTATAATTGTTTTGACCTTCTATTTCGTTTTGTTTCTCTTTTTGTAGTTGTTGCAGTGCTTTCATCTCCATCACTTTAGCACTCGAAGCTACTGCGAAATCTTGCCCAGAGGGACTTGCTGGTGCCATAGCAGCAGCTGCTATTTTTCTGGCATTTGCTATGGTTTCTTCAGGTGTAGCTCCACTAGATATTGAGATGGAAACTTCCCCACCAATGGCATACATTTTCCCATCAGGACCTTGTTGGTAACTAAAAGATGCTGCACCTGTAGCGCCTGCTCCTGCTGCTTGATGGGCACTCTCATGCATTTTGACTTCAGCATCCCGTGATTGTAGCTTTTTTACTAACTCTTTTTCACTCTCATCAAGTTCTTGGGGATTGGATTGTTTTTTCTCCTCTTGAAGCTTTTGCTCTTTTTCTATCTCTTTTCTTTGCTTTGCTTCTGGAGAGAGTTCTTTTTTGAGAGAGGTATCCTCTTCATAGATGAGAATCTCTTTATCATTGAGTTTGACAAAATAGTTGGAATCGATAATATTTCGAGTGTTAAAACCTACATTCATAATAATTATTATACTATTTATTGGGTATGATTCCAATAAAAAAGGATTGCTGATGCAATTTACACTTTTAGATGAATATATTGAGCTTTACAAACTCCTCAAAGTTTTAGACTTGGTAGATAGTGGGGCAGAAGCAAAACTTATAATAGCAGAAGGATATGTAACACGCAACGGTGAAGTTGAAACTCGTAAGAGAGCTAAAATAAAACGTGGTGAAGTGTTGCGTGTTGGTGATGAAGTGACTATAGAAGTTGTGTAAACTTCTATAATACAAAAGAACTTACAAGCCCTATTAGTCCACCAAAGACACCACCCCAGACAACAAGCCAATCAAGATGTTCACGTATGAGATTTTGAACCATCTCTTTAACCATAGACGGAGTAAGTTCGTCAAGTCGTTTTGTAATAACACCTTCAATAGTTGCTAGGAGATCATCGTTGAGTGATGAGCTTTGCATATGGTGTTGTAAGGTACTGTTAAAAACTTCTGAATTGACGATTTTTATAACAGCAGCTTTCATCTTTTGTGAAAATGGCTCACGAAGATTCTCTAAAGCACTTTCCCCTCCAAACATACCAAGCATCCCGCCAAAAGGTGATTCCATTACTGTTTTTGAGAGTGCATCAAAAGCGGGTGAGAAATCTGTTTCTTGGATAATAGGTTCAAGATCTATTTTTTTGTTTTCATTTTTAAAGAACTCTTCAAGCTGTTCTTTGGTGAAAAACTGTTCCATCATAAGGTTTTTAATGGCTTCTTTAAAAGCTTCAAAACGACTTTCTATAACACCACTTCCATACAAAAAAGGTACTTTTTCAAAGAGCATATGGATAGCTAGCTGATTTGTCAGTGCGCCTGAGAGAGCAAAAAGCCCACTGTAGAGAAGGGGGTCTTTTAATCCTATGACTATATAAGAAAGACCAACGAGTATAAGTGCTATAAGATTGGTTATAAAACTTTTATTTAACTTCAAAATATATCTCCTTTTTAAAAATGAAATTATATACTATCAAAGTCGAAATTATTTATAAAAACGGAAAAATTATTATGAAACCACAAACTTATGCAATGTTTGAAACTGCTTCAAGGGAAGCGATAGTAGAAATTATAGAAAAAGAGCTTGCAACACGCAACGAATCACCTTTTTGGAAAGATAAGGTTGTACCCTTTAGTGATGCGATTCTCTCTGTTTTGATACCGCTTAGAGATCAAGGAATTCTTTTTACACCTGAGGGGAAAAAAATTGAGAGATTAACACCTGAACTTTTTTTAGATTGGAGTGATTTTTTAAGTCTGAAAACACTTGCTTTTACGCTGCAACGTTCCAATGTAGATGGAAAACTTATGCGTACTTCGTTATCTGAAGAAGATTGTGCAAAATATGAAGAGATAGATTTAAGTACTTTGGGTGCTTACTTAAGTCGCTACACAGTTAATTTAGAGCATGAAAACCTTGACTTTCCAATTGCAAACTATAATCTGCATCAGGGTGTGAGTAATGTTATAAAATCACTTCTTTAATAAAAAAGCAGATATAACATTCCCCAGAGTAAAAATATAAGAAAACTAAGTACTCCCATCGTTATAACGATACGGAGTATGAAATAGAAAAGAAATTTTAAAAAATTGGGCATAGAATTGTCTTATGGTCTATAGGGTACGGTTTTTAGTTTGAGTTTTTTTGTTGCATACTCCATACCACCCTTGAGGTTAATGATGTTATATCCAAATTGTTCTGACAACCAAGGAGCAATCATAGATGTTCTGTTTCCTGTATGACAAATAAGAGCAAAAGGTTTTTTTGTATCTACTTTAGCGTTGAGCTCTTGTAAAAATCCACGAGCATCATAAGAACCATTAGGATGAAAGAACATAATAGGTATGGCACCTTTTAAGATTCCTGTTTCTTTCCACTCTCCAGGTGTTCGAATATCTACAATAGGTATGTTTGCGTTTAGTAACTCTTGTGAGAGATACTCATTTTTTAACTCAGCAAATAAGGACACACTTAAAAATAAAAGTGTTAAAAATATTTTTTTCAAGACAAATCTCCAAAATTAAAGTGTATAATTATACAAAGAAAATAATAATAGGGTAACAATGGCAGCATCAAAAAAAGCGATTGAAAATGCAAATAGACTACGTTATATCAGAGCGTTGGAGAGATTTCATAAAAGTATTATTTCTTATTTGTCCAACACGCAAGATTTAACAGATGAAAAATATAAAAAAAAGATAGAAAACGGATTAAAACTCTTGTTGCGTGTAGAAGAGGTTGCTTTGTATAAAGGGGAGTTACAGGATCTGCAAAAAGAGGTTAAAAAGATGATCCAGTATAAAGATTCTCATAAGGATATCCAAGATATTAAAGAAGATATTTTATACAGTGCAAATCAATTAGAAAAAAGTAAAAATGCCAGACGTTATAAAAAAGAGAAACACTCCAAGTCAAAGTATAGTGACTGGGAATGATATGTGCCTAAAATTTTTGGATTTATGCAAGTAAGATATTGTCCATGATAGATGTGATATAATGATGTTATAAATGTAGAGGGGAATATATGTCAATAGCACAAGAGGAAATTAGAAAGTTTGAAAACGGTAACTGTGCTGAAAATGCCGTTTTTTATCAAGCGATGGAAGAGGTTATCTACTCTATTGCGCCTTTATTAGAATCAGACCCAATCTATACAAAGTTAGGTATTTTGGACAGACTGATTGTACCAGATCGAATTATAAAATTTAAAGTAACTTGGTTGGATGACAATAATAATGTAATGGTAAATACAGGATATCGTGTTCAGTTTAATAATGCATTGGGACCATACAAGGGTGGACTGCGCTTTCATCCTACAGTTAATGAAGGAGTTTTAAAATTTTTAGGTTTTGAGCAGATTTTAAAAAACTCCCTTACAGGTTTGCCTATCGGTGGGGCAAAGGGTGGAAGTGACTTTAATCCTAAAGGGAAGAGTGATTTTGAAGTAATGAAATTCTGTTCTTCATTTATGACTGAACTTCATAAATATATAGGTGCTCGTATGGATGTTCCAGCGGGAGATATTGGAGTGGGAGCAAGAGAGATAGGATATCTTTATGGCGAATATAAGAAAATTACTTCTACTTATGAAGGTGTTTTAACTGGGAAACCTTTTTTCTTTGGTGGTTCACTTATGCGTCCTGAAGCAACAGGATATGGTGCTGTTTATTTTACCGAAACAATGTTGGAACTAGAAAACAAAGAGCCTTTAAATGGTAAAGTCTGTACCGTAAGTGGTGCAGGTAATGTTGCTCTCCATGCTATAGAAAAACTGCAACAAATTGGAGCAATGGTTGTTTCTTGTAGTGACTCTCATGGAACTATTTATGACTCACGAGGAGTTGATTTGGATCTTCTTAAAGAGATAAAGCTTAAAAAACGTGGCTCTTTAGAGGAGTATGTTCAGATGCACACAGAAGCAAAATATACACCTGTTTCAGAGTATCCAGAAGGGGGGCATGCAGTGTGGGAAATCCCTTGTTATGCTGCTTTTCCATGTGCTACGCAGAATGAACTTACAGAAGTAGATGCCCAAAATCTAATTGCTAACGGATGCGTGAGTGTTACAGAGGGTGCGAATATGCCTTCAACTCCTCAGGCAATTGAGCTTTTGCAATCACATAAAATATGTTTTGCTCCTGCCAAAGCTGCCAATGCTGGTGGGGTTGTTGTCAGCGAGTTTGAGATGAGTCAAAATGCTTCTATGAGTAAATGGAGTTTTGAAAAGGTTGACTTTAAACTTAAAGAGACAATGACCATGATCTGTAAAAGGGTTGCTTTGACTGCTAAAGATTATGGTGTTGAGGGTAATTATGTAGATGGAGCAAATATTGCAGGATTTAAAAAAGTAGCTGATGCTATGATTGCTGAAGGTATTTAAAAGGATTGACTATCAAAACATTACATTTTTTTCTTTTATTGTTGATATTTTTTATTGGAAGTGGTTTAAATGCAAAAGTGAAGTACTCTGAGTTTATTGATAAGCAGATAGTACTTGAAAAGAAGATGAATGATGCAAACCTAACACAAGAGGAGATTAAAACGCTTGTTGAGGAACAAGACAGGATATACAAAGAAGCATTAAATCATCTCATGGCAAATAAGCAGTCTTATTTGGAACACCTTCGAATGTTTGACTCAGAGATTTTTTCTCTTAAAAAGATTATGAGTATTAATAAAAGAGCAGGTAATACTTATGCTGTGCTTCGCGATGAGGTACAGATTAAGTCCTATATGATAGTTCGCAGTCAAAATAGGATGATTAAAAATATACTTTTGGCTTTGGATACTCCAAGTATTGAAGAGTTTGATAAACAACTCAATAAATATATCACTCAAAATCAAAAGGATATCTATAAAATTAACAATAAAGATTATAAAGAGTATCTTGCACTGCAAACGACCTCTAAAGTCTTGAAAAAAGTGAAGGAGAACATAAAAGAGTATTATATTCTTCTTGATATTAACAGTGATATGATTAGTTATATATATAAGTTTAAAAATAAGATGTATCGTTTAAATAAATACTCCAAATATCATCTTATAACACCTGTAATGTATATCAACTCTTTGGCAATAGTTAAAATAATCAATCCATTTTTGGATAAAATTGGTTTAGATGTTATTAAAATATTTATAATTGCTATTTTAATTTTTGGTATCTATTTTTTAAGAACTATTGTGTATGTTGCACTTGAAAAATATCTGTTAGGGCTTGATTTTTATTCAAAATATTCTGAAATTATTTTTGCTGAAATAAAAAAACCTATAGAGTGGCTAATAATTGTCATCAATATAAATATGATTATTTATGTTTATAATGATTTTGGCAGTGTAGATGTGGTTTCACGTATTTTTGATATCATTTATGGAGCATTTTTTACCCTGTTGATTTATAAAATTATCAATACAATAGCAGGCATTAAACTTAGTAAGTATGAAGTTAAGAACACGCAGGTAAAACATGAGCTTATTAATGTGGGTATTAAGATTGTTAATTTTTTCATTATTATAATAGGCGTGCTTATCGCTTTATATTTTGCAGGTGTGGATCTTACAGCAGTTCTCTCTGGTCTTGGTATTGGTGGTTTTGCTGTTGCATTTGCAGCTAAAGATACTATTAGTAACTTCTTTGGAACGCTCTCTATCCTTTTTAGTGATGTTTTTTCTCAAGGTGATTGGATAGAGATTGACGGGAAAGAGGGAACTGTTGTAGAGATAGGGTTGCGTGTTACGACAATTAGAACTTTTGACAATGCTCTCATTGCTATTCCAAATGGAACTTTTGCCGCAAAAGATATTAAAAACTGGAATAAACGTAAATTGGGGCGTCGTATTAAAATAAGTTTGGGTGTGAAATATGATTCTAAACGTGAAGATATTAAAAATGCAATCCATGAGATTCGACAGATGCTTCTTAATCATCCTGATATTGCAACACCTGATACAAAATATGAACACATCCGTGCAAAACGCTATACTGCAAAACTTGTTTCTGCGGATGATTTAGAGGGGGTAAAAAAGACATTGTTGGTTTATTTGGATGAGTTTTCTGATTCGAGTATCAATATTTTAATTTACTGTTTTTCCAAGTCTGTTGATTGGGAAGATTGGTTGAAAACAAAACAGGATGTTCTGGAGAAAATTATGGTGATTTTGGAAAAGAACTCTTTAGAATTTGCTTTTCCGTCACTCTCCATCTATAATGAAACACCAAACACGCAAGAGAGATTATTACCTCAAAGGAGTGTTTGAAGTTTTAAATAGATTTGCCATAATGCAGCAGAGGAGATTCCTGCTGCAAATCCTGCAATAATATCATCTCCCATAACACCAACCCCACCAGGTGCCTCGCGGTCTATTCTCCCGATGATAGAAGGTTTAGTGATATCAAAATATCTAAAGAGAATAAAAGAGAGTATAACCTGTACCAAAAAGCCGTTTTGTAAAGTAAATACAGCTTCAGGTGCTACACCAACAGCAGGAGCAACACTTAAAGCAAACCACATTCCTGCAAGCTCATCTATAACAATATTTTGATTGTCATGGATACCACTTTCTTCTTCATATTTATTGATAACTTTTACTGCAATGACAGAGATGAGTAAAGTTGCTAAAAATAGCGTTGTAGAGTCAAGATAAAGAAGTATCAGTACGCCAAGTGGAAGAGATACAAGTGTACCAACGGTTCCTGGAGCTTTTGGTGAGAGCCCAGAATATCCTAGTGTTAAAAAAAACCAGTTCATAACTATCCTTATGTAAGTGAAGTTGTTTGATAGAGCTTCATAAGTTCTAAATAAAAATCTTTTTCACTATGCTCTTCAAGTAAACCTTTAACAGGAAAAGTGTCATAATAGAGTTTTTCAAGATTTTTAAATCTATTTGGAATAAGCTTTGAGAGTATAAAAGCACTAATCTCTTTTCGTACTAACACAGCGGGTGGTAAAAGACCAGCTTCTAAAAGCTCTAAAATAGAATCAGCATGATAAGATATTTGGTGATGTTGTCCGTGTGGGCATGTATTTTTACTTACAAGAGTTGTACATTGATCACAATACACATACTCACTTGCAACAGTGATTTCAATATTGATACCTGTTACTTTATCTACTATAGATTTATTGGAGTTGCAATCATAAAACATTCCAAGTCCAGCGTGGTTTCGTCCAATAGTTAATCTGTCGCAACCATAGTTCTTTGCAACAATCGCATCAATGATAATTTCATTATAACCAGCAAATATATAGCTGTTCTCAAGAGGGATGATAACGACACGGTTTTTTGGTAAAAAGTTGTTAATGAAAAACTCTAAAGCTTCTTTACGAATTTCATAGCTTAGATTTGTATTGTCATAGGGCTTGAGTAAAAAAATAACAAGTAAATCAGTAGTGTCAAGTGTTTGTCGTATAAGTCTTTCATGTGCACGATGAAGAGGATTAGCTGCCATTACAAGTGATGTTGTGTGTTTTGCATTGACAAGCTCTTTAGCATGTCGAATTTTCTTTATATTTTCATTTGGAACTTTATTGAGAAGTTTATATTCTCCACTTACTGCCCATTTTCCAAGTCTTTTTATTGTTGTCATAACACCTGGATGGGTGAGGTCATCTGTGCCGTAAATATGCTTTACACGCTCTTTTGGATCGATGGTGAAAGTCTCATCAACAACCAACGTAGCAAACTCTTCTCCATCACATAATATAATAACCTCTTCCCCTTTTTCTAAAGAAGCAAGTATATCTTCATTCTTTTTACCAGAGGGTGCTAAAATAAAAGGAAAAGGAAAAGATTTTCTATTAATAAGCCCTGTTCTTAGCACTTCTTTAGATTCTGCTTCATTCATAAGTTTGGTCACAGGAGAAAGGAGACCTTCACTTACAAGTTCTAATGCAGATGCCGCTTCTTTGTCTATATATAAAGTTTTATTTTTTCTTGATAATGTCATATTTTTTTCGTTTTTCCCATAAACTTTTACGGCTTATTCCAAGTTTTTTGGAGAGTTCTGTATCTGGATATTTGTCTTGATAATTAAGAACAATAAATTTGACATAATCTTCTATTGGTAAGATTTCGCCTTTGTCAAAAACATTGTTATCACTTTTTATCTCTATTACAGGATAGCTAATACCTTCTATTCTATCTGTACTGACTACAATTGCTTTTTTCCCTTCTATCAATTCAAAAAAGAGTGTTTTATCACTTTTTTTGAGCATTTGAAAATCGATAATATAGATAAGTGAATTTTGTGGAAGATTCTCTATTTCACTTAGAGCTTTGGAATCACTTAGTGTTACAAAATGTAGCGGTAAGTTCTCTTGCTGTGCATATTCGAAAGCAAAAGCATCTGCGTATTTTTGAAAATTGGAACTTATAAAAAGGGGAAGTTCTATATCTTGAAGATCTTGGTTGTGTTTTGTATTTTCAAATGTATGTGCCAGATATTTTTCATATGCAGCATTGCGTTTTTTGAGTCTTTCATAATCTTGATAATGATCAATCTTGCGGACAAGTTCTTCTATCATAAACGGCTTAAGAATATAATCTTTTGCACCAGCTGAAAGAGGTTTTGAAACAGTGTCGTTTGAGATATAAGAAACCATTAAAATAACAATCGATTTCTTAAAGGTCTCTATAACAGGATTAAAATCTTGACCATTTATATTTGTCGAAAGCAACACAACATCGTAGTTGTTACTTCGGATAGCATCTTTTGTAGAGGTACACATCTCACACATATGTCCTAACTCGCCAAGTTTTGTCGCTATGCTTTGCGCTAAATAAACTTCATTTTCTATAATTAGTATTTTCATATTATCCTATCATTTTCCAGTTAAAATATTTTAAGTTTGCATTAGCCATAACAGCCACACCTTCTGCACGCCCTATAAAGCCTAGCTTTTCAGTTGTAGTTGCTTTGACATTAACACGTGCTTTGTCTATTTGTAAAATCTTTGCAATTACTTCTCTCATTTGATTTTTGTATTTGCCAATACGAGGTTTTTGAGCAGCAATAGTGATATCTGCATTTATAATGATAAACCCATAATTATAAATTTTCCTTACAACCACTTCCAAAAGTTTTTTAGAATCTATCCCTTTGTACCTGTCATCATTATCAGGAAAAAGCATCCCTATGTCACCCATGCCACTGGCTCCTAGGAGAGCATCAATGAGAGCATGGATAGCAACATCTCCATCACTGTGAGCTTTAAATCCAAATTCTGAATCTATTTGTACACCACACAGCCACATATCACCTTCTGTATCAAATGCATGGACATCAAAACCGTTACCGCTAAGGATATCAGATGATGGTGCCTCTAAACATGGTAGCTTGTTAAGATCATGTATATATGTAAGTTTATGAGCATCTTCATCACCCTTAATAAACTTGCGTGTTCCACCGTTAGCAACAATAGCACTGCTTTCATCTGTATAGTGTTTATCTGTTTGAAGGGCTTTTTTAAGTGTTTTGGTAGAAGAGAGTTGAGGTGTTTGTATTCTTTTGACCTTTGTCCTGTCTATAGTTGTATCATCATATACTATAGTGTCATGTACATGTAAGAAAGGAACTATAGAGTCTGCTTCTCCTGCTGCGTCAATAATGTGAAAGAGGAGATCTTTGCTAATGCAAGCACGTGCTATATCACTCACCATTACATATTGTGTTGTGACATCTTCTAAAGCATTTTTTAATGAATCCTGACGCGAAGCTCCACCCTCTACAAAACGGTATGAATCATAATTTTTCATAAAGATGATATCTTCACTCGAAGCAACTATAATAATTTTGGAAAAAATTTTCTCTTTGGCAAGATTATCTGCTACAAATTGCCACAAAGGCTTATGATCTATTCGCAGCCATTGTTTTTTTACATCCATAGAAAAACGGCTAGAACTACCAGCAGAGAGCAAAATAAGTGTCAAATCAGACAAACAAACTCCTGAAATTTTAAAGTGTTACGAAATTATACACATCAAATGCTTTTGAAACCTTAAAGTGACTCTTTAGTGAGCTAAACTTTTTATATACTCCATATTCTAAGCAATGGCTTTAATATTCATTTAACTTTATTTGATTATATTTCCATCATACATATTGAAAAGAATATAAGTTAGAAAATTATTAGGAGAAAATATGAGATCTTCATGGGTAAAAGAGCGTGAGAACGATGCGGTTAGAACGCAAATGTATTACGCAAAACAAGGCATCATTACACAAGAGATGGAATATGTCGCAAAAATAGAAGATTTGTCTCCTGAACTCGTTCGTAGTGAGATAGCAAGGGGTAGGTTGATTATTCCTGCCAATGTAAACCATACAAATTTAGAGCCAATGGCAATAGGTCTTGCAGCAAAATGTAAAATCAACGCAAATATAGGTTCTTCTGCAATCGCTTCCGATGTTCAAGGTGAGATAGAAAAAATTCAGGTATCCCAACACTATAAAGCAGATACTGCAATGGATTTAAGTACGGGTGGTGATTTGGATGAGATTCGTAAAGCAGTTATTCAAAACTCTAAGATTCCAATAGGGACAGTGCCTATCTATCAAATATTGCATGATGTTGGCAATAAGATAGAGGATTTAACTATTGATGTTATGCTTGAGGTTTTAGAGCGTCAAGCACAACAAGGTGTGAGTTATTTTACTATACACGCAGGTTTCTTGTTAGAGACTATGCCAAAAGTTGCAAAGCGTAAAATGGGAATTGTATCTCGTGGTGGAAGCTTAATGGCTGCATGGATGATGCACTACCATAGAGAAAACCCTTTCTATACGGCATTTGATGATATTTTAGATATTTGTCGTAAATATGATGTTGCTTTATCTCTTGGTGATTCTCTTCGTCCTGGTTGTTTGGCAGATGCTTCGGATGATGCACAACTCGGTGAGCTTAAAGTTCTTGGTGAACTTACACTTCGTGCATGGGAGAAAGATGTTCAGGTTATGATTGAGGGTCCAGGGCATGTTCCACTCAATCAAATTGAACGCAATATGAAGATTCAGCGTGAGCTTTGTCATGAAGCACCTTTTTACATCTTAGGACCACTTGTCACAGATATCGCTGCTGGGTATGATCATATAAGTTCTGCTATTGGTGCTGCTGTTGGTGGATGGCATGGAGCTAGTATGCTGTGTTATGTAACACCAAAAGAGCATTTGGGTCTTCCAAATGCTGATGATGTTCGTGAGGGTATCATCGCTTATAAAATTGCAGCGCACGCAGCTGACATTGCTCGTGGTCGTAAAGGTGCACGTGATGTTGATGATGCAATGAGTGATGCCCGTTATACGTTTGACTGGGAAAAACAGTTTGAACTGGCACTTGATAGTGAGCGTGCACGTGAATACCATGATGAAACACTTCCTCAGGATGTTTTTAAAGAAGCAGAGTTTTGTTCTATGTGTGGACCAAAGTTCTGTTCTTATAAAATCACTCAGGAGATAATGGATAATCCTGATGCTATAGCACAGATAGCAGCAGATGCAAAAGCAAAAGAGGCTAAAGAAGAGGCTGCTTTATTAGTTTAAATTAAATTTTTCAAAAACTTGATTTTAAATAAGACAATATTTGTCTTATTTAGATATGATACGATTTGAAAATAACATTTTATATGAAAAGCACTAGTGCTTTGGGCTTCCTGCCTAAGGCGTAAGTGCCCTCGGGGTAAAACCCAGTGTTAACGTAGGTAGCTGAATTACTTCAGATACCGTTTATTATGAGGGGAAAATGGTTCCCTTAAATTTATAAAATAAATTAAAGGAATAAAATAATATGACTGAAGAAATTGTAAAATCAGCATTGTCAAAAGTTATGTATCCAGGTTTTACCAAAGATATCGTAACGTTTGGTTTTGTAAAAGATATCGCTATTAATGGTGAGGATGTAAGTGTTACTATTGATATCACTTCAAGTGCACCTGAAGTCGCACAACAAATTAAAGATGAAGCTACAGAGGAACTTAAACGTGCAGGTGCAAAGAGTGTAGCTATCAATATCAAAGCTCCTGTTATGCCAAGAGAATCTTCTTCTCGTGGTAAAAATATCGCTCCGCAAGTAAAAAACTTCTTAATGGTAAGTTCTGGTAAAGGTGGTGTTGGTAAATC
>Ga0256837_1000662_pt1 | contig 27792 bp, 32 predicted proteins | sample 4562384metaG_FD_185976 | JGI IMG/M metagenome (GOLD analysis project Ga0256837, IMG submission 185976) | Hydrothermal vent microbial communities from Guaymas Basin, Mexico - 4561-384 | ecosystem: Environmental > Aquatic > Marine > Hydrothermal vents | place: Mexico: Guaymas Basin | collected... | reverse complement strand
GTCCGTTCATTAATTGGAGTTTTTGCTAGAAACTATAAATATTTTCATGCTAAAGATGGAAGTGGATATAAGTTTGTTGCGGATAAGATAATAGATATAGATAAGATAAATCCACAGATGGCATCTGGCTTAGCTGGTGCATTTAAAATCTATGAAAAATTAAATGAAGTTAATAAAAATGCCATGAAGGTAGAGTTAGAGCGTGTAGTTTCTACACAATCGCTATCTAAAAATGTATATGAGATAGTTAGTAAAATCCTAAAAAGTTAAGTTTTTGAGTATATAATTTTTATAAAGTCCCTATTTTAAGGGATTCTTGTAAAAATATAATCTATACATATAATTATTATTTTTAAACTTATTATTATTTTTGCCATTTTTTAGGTACTATAGTACAAAGTTTTTAGACTTAAAGATAAAGAGGATATATATATGGCAAGATTAGTTGTTCTTGGTGGTGGAGTTGCAGGTCATACGACTGCTACATTCGCTGCTAAATGGTTAGGTTCAGGACATGAAGTAGTTGTTGTTACTCCAAATGCAAAATGGAACTGGATTCCATCAAATATTTGGGTTGGTGTTGGTAAGATGTCAAAAGAGGATGTTACTTTTGATTTAGCTCCAGTTTATGCTAAAGGTGGTATTAACTATAAGCAAGCAAAAGCACTTTCTTTAAATCCTGAAGGAAATGAGTCTAGTGATAAACCTTTTGTTACTATTGAGTATACAGAGGCTGGTAAAGAGGGTCAAACAGAGAATGTTGAGTATGATTACTTAGTAAATGCTACTGGTCCTAAACTTAACTTTGGAGCAACTCCAGGTTTAGGTGAAGGTTCACAACTTGGTGAGCATACAGTTTCAGTTTGTACAGCAGATCACGCAGTTCATGCTTCTGAAGAATTGGCAAAATGTATTCAAAAGATGAAAAATGGCGAGCGTCAAAAATTCTTAATTGGTACTGGTCACGGTATGTGTACATGTCAAGGTGCTGCTTTTGAGTACATCTTCAACATTGAGCATGAGTTAAAAGCTGCTGGTGTTCGTGATATGGCTGACATGAAATGGATATCAAATGAGTCTTTCTTAGGTGATTTTGGTATGGGTGGTCTTCATATTAAGAGTATGGATTACACTGTAAGTTCAAAAATCTTTGCTGAGTCTCTTTTTGTTGAGCGTGGTGTTAAATGGTTAATTGGTGCGCACACTAATAAAGTTGAAGCTGGAAAAATTGGTTACGAATTATTAGATGGTTCTACTGGTGAAGAAACTTTTGACTTTGCAATGCTAATCCCACCATTTGCTGGTGTTGGACTAAAAGCATTTAATAAAGCTGGTGAAGATATTACAGATACAGTATTTGCTCCAAATGGTTTCATGAAAGTTGATGCTAATTATGCTGCTGGTGGATATGAAAACTGGAAAGCTTCTGATTGGCCTTCTACTTATCAAAATCCAACTTATAGTAATTTATTTGCTGCTGGTATTGCTTTTGCACCACCACATCCAATTTCAAAACCAATGACTACACCAAATGGTACTATGATTGTTCCTACTCCTCCAAGAACTGGTATGCCTTCAGGTATTATTGGTAAAGCTGTTGCTTACTCTGTATGTGATTTAATCACTAAGGGTGAAAATGCTCACTTACATGAAGCTTCTATGGCTGATATGGGTGCTGCATGTGTTGCTTCTACTGGTACTGGTATATTTAATGGTACTGCTGCTGCGATGACTGTTTACCCAGTTGTTCCAGATTTTGAAAAGTACCCAGGTACTGGTCGTGATACAGATCATACTTTTGGTGAGATTGGTCTTGCTGGTCATTGGATTAAAAGAATCCTTCACACATTATTCATTTGGAAAGCTAAACTAAACTTTGGTTGGACATTGATCCCAGAATAGAGAATTTCTCTATTCATTATATGAAATAAATTAAAAAGGAAAACAATATGGCATTAAAAGACGAAGAAAATATCGAAGCATATGGTCAAAGTTATAATACAATGACTCCAGGTTCAACAGCTAAATTTTGGAGAACTTGTGTAATTTGGCAATTTCTTAGATTTATAGCTATCAACATCAAGATGATTGTTGTTGTTGGTAAAAGTCACTAACAAAATTTTATAAGACCTTAGTTTTCTAAGGTCTTAAACCTCATAAGACTCTCATCCTATTTTTTAACAAGGCATTATATTGATAAAGCAAATTATTACTTACCCAACTCCACCAAGTTTACAATTTTCAGCTCCAGTAAGGGCATATAATGATGAAGTAATCGGAATCATTCAAGATTTAAAAGATACTTTAGTTGCAAATTCATTAGAGGGTTTGGCTGCATTTCAAATTGGCAGTCCCTTAAATATAGTTGTTATTAAAAAAGAGGATGACAGTTTTTTAGTACTTTTAAATCCAAACATCGTTATGATGCATGGTGAAATTAGAACAAAAGAAAAAACAGCATATTTTCCAGGATTATCAGCAGAGGTAAATAGATATGAAAAAATATCTGTAGTTTATGAAGATGAAAATATGAAAAGCCAAGTTTTAAAAGCTGAAGGTGAATTTGGAATTTTACTTCAAAGAAAGATTGATTATACATTTGGCTCAAGTTTTATAAATAAATTGGATCCAGAAGAGTTAGACCTATTTAAACAAAAATTAGAACAAGGTTCAGATCTTGCACAGATACAAACTTGCCCAACTACTTTTAAAAGAGATTATGTATCTAAACTAATAAATATTGTTGTTATTTTAATGGTGTTAGTTTTAGGTGCATCATTTTTTACACCACAAGATATAGATATGTGGTCATATCAAAAAGATTTAGCATTTTTTGCATTAGGTTTAAGTGTATTTTATTTCTTTTTTGCACTATATGAAGCAAGATCTTATACCTCTTGCTCAAGTTGTCAAATAGGTAATATTGTTGGTTTAACAGCTATATCTTTACTCAGGATATCTGCTGTGACATTAGCTTCATATTTTTTAATTTAGGTTTAGATCAAAAGGTATGTCATTAGAGATTGAAAACCTTATAAAATACCAATTAGTTTTTATATCTAAAAAAGACTCTATTCTTTCCCAGTGGGTTTCATATGAGGCCCCACAAAAAATTTTACAACTACATAATATTGATAATAAAACATTTTTAAATGATTACGCAAGTGGTGTGTTTGATTATTTTATGGGTGTAATCGATGGTACACTGGAGATAGGTGATTGCCCTGTAATTCATTCACTGTTGTCTTATCTTAAAGATAGAGATATTCGTGCTGATGAGTTATTTGAAATATGTTCACATTTTAGGCGTTCAATGATAGATTTTACTTATGATGTAAAATTAAATTCAAAAGAAATATTTGATGAAATTTCTTATATGTTTGATAAAAACTTTCAAGGCGTACTTCAACATTATACAGATACAATTTATCAAAAAGAGCAAGAAATTTTAAGACATGTTAAACTTTTAGATGAGTATCAAAAAGCTATTGATGAGTCCGCAATTATTTCAAAAACAGATGCTGATGGAAAGATTACTTATGTAAATGAGAAATATTTACAACTAAGTGGATATACAAAAGATGAGCTAATAGGAAAAAAGCACAGTATTGTTAAACATAAAGATATGCCACAAGATTATTTTGATGATTTATGGTTTCAGCTTGAACATGCTGGTCTTTTTCGTGGTACACTTAAAAATCTTAAAAAGAATGGTGATTATTTTTATATTGATGTGACTATTGTAAGGATTACTGATCCATATGATAACTCAATAGAGTATATGTCAATAGCAAATGATGTAACTACACTTATAGATGCAAGACTTGAAGCACAAAAAGCATCGCAAGCAAAAGAGTACTTTCTTTCAAATATGTCACATGAGATTCGTACACCCTTAAATGCAATCTTGGGTTTTGTAAATCTTTTAATAGAGCAAGATGTATCAAAACAACATAGAAAATATCTTGATATTATTTTAAATTCTGGTGAAAATTTACTTAGTATTATTAATGATATTTTAGATTTCTCAAAATTAAGAAGTGGTGAGTTTACAATTGAACCAAAGGTTTTTTCTATCCATAATGAGATAAGTCATACATTGGAGCTTTTTGTAGCTTCAGCTAACTCTAAAGATATTACAATAACCTCTTTTATTGATCCCACAATACCAAAAGAGTTATATGCTGACTCACTTCGTATAAATCAGGTGCTATCCAATTTTTTATCAAATGCTATAAAGTTTACTAATATAGGTGGACATATAAGTGTTGAGGCTACATGTAGAGGTAGTATTTTAAAAATATCTGTTCATGATAATGGTATTGGTATATCTAAAAATGATCTAAAAAATATTTTTACAGCATTTACTCAAGCTGAACAAAATAATGCTGAAAAACTAGAAGGGACAGGACTTGGACTTTCTATCTGTAATCAACTAGCACAACATATGAATGGACGAGTATATGCTGAATCTTCTTTTGGTGAAGGTTCCACATTTTGTTTTGAAGTACCTATTGAGATACATAATGATGAATGCCAAATTTTTGCAGATATTGAAGAACTTAAAGAGATGAAAATAGTGTTTTATTTAAAAGATAAGGCTGATAATTATAAGGCTGATTCATTTTTAAAATACTCAAATATGTTTAATATGGATATTCAAGTAATTTATTCCTTAGATGAAGAGTATGATATAGCACTGTTTTTAGATGATGATATAGATGAAGAGACGAAAAATATAATTTTAAAAAGTAATAAAAAGTATATCTCTTTAACAAGTAAACCAAGCGATATATATGAAAAAAATACTCATATATCTAGTATATGCTTCCCTCTTTATTGTTCAAAAATCAAAACGTCATTTGATGAGCTTTTAAATCCAGATTCTTTTTTACCACATCAGCATAAAAATAGTGTTAAATTTGTTGGTCATATACTAGTAGCTGAAGATAATGAAGCAAATCAAGAACTTATTAAAATTTTACTAACTAAATATGGTCTAACATATGATTTAGCTATAAATGGTTTAGAAGCTTTTAAACTTTACAAGAAAAATAATTATGATTTGATTTTGATGGATGAGCAGATGCCTATTATGGATGGTAATGAGGCTGTAAAAAATATACTTCAGTATGAATTAGAAAATGAGCTAAGACATACACCAATCTCAGCACTTACGGCAAATGTAATAAAGGGTGCAAAAGAGCGTGGTTTATCTTCAGGTTTTGATTCATTTTTAGGAAAACCAATTGTTATAAAAGAGCTTGAGAGAGTTTTTTCTAGCTATCTAAAAACTACTAAAAATTTAAAAAATAATGAAGATATAGAGATACAAGCTGGAATAATGGAAGGGCTTGATTACGACTTGCTATCTCAAGAGTTAATGCTAAATCAAGATGAAATCATTATGTTAGTTGAGCTTTTTATTAAAAAAATGAAGAAGCAAATTCCTGATTTAGAACATGCTATAAATACTATTGATTATAAGAAAATAGCTTTAATATCGCATAGTATAAAAGGTTCTAGTGGTAATTTTAGAATGGATACCCTTCAAGATATTACAGCAAAAATGGAAAAAAATGCAAAAAATGAAAATTCAAAATTTGACTACACAAAAGAGTTTTTAAAAGTAAAAGATATTGTAAGTAAAATAAAAATACTCTAAGATTCTATATAGTAACCAATTCCAGAAGCATTTTTTATAATGTCTGTAGGAAGTTTATTTCTAAGTCGCCAAACCAATGTACGAATACTATTTTCAGTAGCACTACTATCTTCCCATACATATTCTATAGCTTGAGTAAAACTAATTATATTACCTATTTTAGCTACTAACAACTTAAGTATTTTACTCTCTTTTTTTGTTAATTTTATTTTAGTATTTTTAAAAAATATTTCATTTGTTTCTATATTTATATAATAGTCTAAAGCAAATTTAACAAGTGGTTGATCAGAATCTCTTTTAGCAAATAATAGTTTTTCTAACTCATCTTTATCAATATTTGAGTTTTGAATTTCTTTATTTCTTTTATTTTCCATCTCAAATTTAAAAATAGCCATTTGAATAGTAGCATGTAACGAAGATGGATCAAACGGTTTTACAATATAGCCATATGGTTCAGTTTTTATAGCTTGAGATATAATATCATCATCACTATAGGATGTAAGATATATAAATGGAATACCATATTTTCTTCGTATTGCTTTTGCTAACTCTATTCCATCATTGCTTTCTTGAAGTGATATATCTATGATGATGATATTTGGTTTAAAAGTTTTTATCTGCTCTTTTGCATCAAGGGCATTATCACACATAGCTATAATGTTATACCCATGTTTTTGTAGGGATAGTTTTAGATTTAATGCTGTTATTTCATCATCTTCAACAATAATGATTGTGTACTTTTGCATAACTTTAGCTTTCATATATTTAAGATATAATTATTTTGTGATAAAAACAATAGTAACATTTTCTGATAATTAATTGTAAGATTATTTTGATTAATGAAGATTTGTGATAATATTGTTACAATCTGACTCAGATATATTTAGTTTAATTTCCATCTAAACACAGTATTTGTTCTATCTGAAGAAAAAATTTCATCTTTTTTTCTAAATAAAATCTTGTTTACAACCCCATCATGACCAACCAAGAGAGTATGTTGAGTTTTTGTATATATGTCAAAAATTTGTAAGTCTGCTTCCTCCCCACGAGAATATATACCAGTTCTTCCATTAGGACTTAGGGCTACACAAAAAACTAAAAAATCACTCTTGATGTAGTATGGTTTTTGATTTTTTGGATACACACCAACTCTTCTATCTTGTCCAGCAGTAATTATACTTCCATTTGAATATGCTACACGAAAGATATTATCAACATTTTGTGATTTATGTGTTTTTAAAATATTAGAACTTTTAACATCTATAATATTAACTGCACCACTTTCATCTGCTAATACCATAGTGTTTTTGTCATCACTTAATACCATATCACCCATAGCACTATCTGAGATGTGAGTATTGTAAAGATTGTAATTTTCACTCATATCATAAAACATAATATCAGAGTCTAATGTCCCAAGCATAAGTTGTTCATCGTTTACAAATTTAGCTTTTTTTATAGTTAGTTTTTTATCTTCATTTATAATTTGTTTTAATTCATCATTTTCATATATCCATACGTTTCTATAGCTATCTTTACCAACGCTAAGTATAAGAGTTTTTCCATTTAAGTAATCAACACTAAGTATATCTGCTGGAATTATTTTACCCATTGATGATGTTAATGGTGGGAGAATAATTTGTTTTTTTATTTTTGTTGTCTCTATATCAAATATGTCTACACTACCAGCATCATTGCCTACATGTAGAGAGTTGTTTGCTATGACAAAATCATTGACAAATCCAGCAGATACAAACTTTGAAAATGGTTGAATCTCTTTAGCATTAGAGCTAGTTGTAATTAAAAAGAGTGCTAAAAATAACTTATACATTTATTTCTAAATAATAATTTTATTAATCTTGACTATTATTCAGATAACTTTTTTTAATAACTATCAATTCATATAATGAAATTTCTGGCATTGCATCTTTAATAAGCTTATCTGTGTCGCTATATTTGCCTTGCATCTTTTTAACATCTTCATATCCTGCAGGTTTAATCTCATGTATTGCTGTACCAATACTAATAGACCACATAAAAATAAGCATAGTCCAAACAATTTTTTTTGAGTTAGTATAAACTCCGACAAAATGAAAACCTAAACTAATTATTATTGCTAAAGTAATTATTATTGTTAAACTCATTTTATTAAATTATCTCCTCTAGGTTTGATAGTATCTGTGATATTTGCATCCTCAACCATCATATTACTAAAATCTCTAACACCAATTGTTGCAAAAATCATTGTTCCAAAAACAAGTATTAGTACAACTAATGCTACACCATAGCGTTTAAATATTGACTTCATCTATTTTTTTTCTTTAAGTTTAAATCTATCATTTGTTTCTTTTTTTAAATCTTTATCAACTTCATCTAGTTCTATACATCTAGAAGTATGAAAATCTCTTTCATAATCTTTATTTTTAAAAAGATGGTTTTCAACTCTCCATCCTAATTTTTTAGATAAAATTACAGATCTTGAAATAGTACGACGCATCTTGTTCTCACAAATAATAGTTTCACCGTCATTAAACATTTTTTCTACATTTTTCATTCTTGTTGTAGTAACACTGTAATGTCCTCCAATCATAATCGCTACAAAAAGACCAACTGCTAGCATCCCTTTTTTAAATGAACCAGTAGGTATTCTTTCAACAACTTCACCATTTTTATTTTTAATTTCTCTATATGCTACAAAATCTCTTGAGGTTACAAAAGCTGTTATGCTTAAGATGAAAATACCAATTACTATATATACTATCTCTAATTCTAAAAATAAATCCATTATATTTCCTTAACTTATGTGTTTTTGTTCCCAAGTTGCAAACTCAGGTGTAAAATATTCTATACGAACTTTTTTAAATTCACGAGAACTGTAAAGTGGCATATGAGTTTTACTAGGAATCTCTTTTGCCATCTCCTCTATGATACCATTAGTTTCTTCTTTTGTTTTACCGTGAACCATTGTAAATAAATTATATGGCCAGTTAGCATACTTTGGACGCAAATAACAGTGGGATACTGCAGAAAAAGCAGCTGCCGCAGCACCAATCTCTTCACCTTTTTCACCCTCTTCAACATCCCAAACAACCATTGCATTTGCGTTAAATCCAGCTTTACGGTGGTTTAAAATTGAAGCAAATCTTCTCATCATGCCAGATTCTTGAAGCTCTTTTAAAATTTCAAAAAATTTGTCATATGTGATATCTAATTCATCAATAATCTTTTTAAAAGGCTCACTAACAATATCTATATCATATTGAGCACGCTCAACTATTGCTTGATGAAGAGGAGTCATCTCAATATCAGTATGAACAACTTTTTTAACTTTTTCTTTTTTCTCATCTTTACCAGTTGTATTTAGTTTTACATTTATTTTGAAAAGTTTTAGAGTTGGAAGCATAATATAATCTTCAGCCTCTGTAAGTTTTGCCAATATTTCTATGGTTTTATCAAGACCTAATTTAGAATCAGGTGAAACAGCCATAGTAAACCAAATATTAAAATCATGATTTCTTTCATAATTATGTGAAACACCTGGGTGAGAGTTTATAACTTTAACAGCTGCAGAAATTTTATCTTCTGGTATTTTAAATGCAACTAAAGATGATTTGTAACCAAGTCTTTTTGTATCAAAAATAGCTGATGTTTGTCGAATAATATTTGCTTTTTTTTGTTCTTGTAGTATCTCAAGAACTTCATTTTCAGTCATATTCAATTCATTTGCAATTGCTTCAAAAGGTTTTGCAACTAAAGGAAACTTTTTTTGAATCCTTGATAAAATTTCGTCTTTCATATATTGATTTTTCCAATTATTATTTATTTTTTTGATTGTAATGTAATTTATATTAATAGTAGTTGATAGTTGTCAATAAGATATTTAAATAAACTATGATATTATGTTGTAAATTAAATATAAAAGAGATAAATGGCTTATTTTCCAGCATTTTTAAAACTTGACAATAAAAAGATATTAATCGTTGGTGGTGGATACATAGCTTTAGAAAAGTTAGAGCATCTTCTAGATTTTACAAAAGATATTTCTGTAGTAGCTTTAGAGATTTCAGATGATATGATGGAGTTGATAAACAAATATTCTCTACATGTAGAGAAGCGAAGATATAAAAAAGGTGATATTGCTGAGTTTGCTGTAGTTATTGTTGCAGTTGATGATATTCCACTTCAGGGTGAAATCTTTGCAGAATCAAAACAATATAACTGCCTTTGTAACTCTGTTGATTCAGTTGATTATTGTGATTTTATTTTTCCATCTTATGTTAAAAAAGATGACCTGACTATTGCTATTTCAACATCTGGAGCATCTCCAGCAATGGCAAAACATCTTAGAATTTATTTACAAAATCTTATCCCTAGCGGTATAAGTGAATTTCTTAAAGAGATGAAAAATTTGAGAAAAACATTACCAAAAGGTAAAGAAAGAATGAGAATGCTTGATAAAAAAGCTAAAAATTATATAAAAACATGGAAAGAGAGTAATTAAAATATGAAGATATCTGTAAAAAAAGCGTTAATATTTGGATTTTTCACTGCCTTTTTAATAATGGGATACATATCGATGCAAAGAGCTATGCCAGAGACAAAAGAAAAGCGCATATATAAAGCTATAAAAGTATATAGTCCGTATGTTATTGAAAAAAGAATAGGTGGTTTAACAATAATAGATAAGCGAAATGGCGTAAAAGAAAAACCAGCCTCTGCTGAAGTATTTCATAGACTTGATGAACTTGAAAAAGAGTGGGGTAATAAATACGTTAGAATCGAAGGTACTGATGTAGTTATAATGGGTGAAAATAACAATACTGTTGCTCGAATATATTTAGAAAATGAAAAAGAAAAAGAATTTGTAGAAAATTTTTATATTAAAAAATATGTTGAGAAATAATTAATCTTCTTTTAGTTTAAAAGAAAAATAAAATGCAATAAGTAGTGTGATTATCGCGCTACTATAAAGTACACTATAATCTAGATAGTGTAATATTACTCCTCCGATTATTGAAAAAAACATTCCTAAAGATACTAAGTTCATTTGAAGAGCTATGTAAACTGGTCTTTTCTCTGCTGGTGCTAATTTTAAAATAAGATTAGAAGATGCAATCCTATTGCCATCTATAGAAGCACCAATTATAAAAAATATAAACATATACTCATAAAGTGAAGATGCATTTGAAGCTAGGGCTATTGCTGTTATTTGCAAAGAAATAGCGATTTTAGCTACTAATTTATTTAGTCCTTTTGAACTTAACCTTCCCCATAAAAAATTACTAAGCATCGCTCCAACCATCTGTGTAGTTATGAGTGATCCGATAGCTACACCATCAAGATTTATTTTCTCTTGAGCATGAAGTATAATAAATGGTAGTGCTATTAGATACCCATAAGCTAAAAGAAAAGTAGTTATTTGTACTTGAAGAGCCTTGTCTGCTCCTAAAAGAGCAAAAGAGTTGCGCAAGAACTCTTTAAAACTTTTTTCTTTTTTAGCTACATCTTTTTTGACAGGCTCATCAACTAACGAAAATGATAGATAACCAAAACCCATAATAAAAGAGCTAATTATAAATAAAAGTCCATAAGACAGTGGAGCTTCATAAGTGTGTAGAATCCAACCAGCTAATGCCCCAGATATTAAACCACCAACTGCAGAGAAGAACTGTCTATAAGCCATTGTTTTTCCACGAAATTTATGTGAAAAAATCTTAGCCATAATTTCTCTAAAATAGATAGCTGCAAATCCAGCAGAAAAAGAGAACATAAATAAGCCAAAGCCAAGACTAGCCAAAGTTAGATTAGGGTAGTTATCTCCAAAAAGGATTATGGCTACACCTATAAAAAACCAAGAAAAAAATCGTATGAAAAATATTCGTCTAAGATATGGCATCATAAGTTGATAAGTTTGTGCGTGAAAGGCTGCAAAAAGCTGGACTACTATTGCTCCACCACGAAGAAGTGCTGCAAAAAAGCCAACAAGCATTGAACTTCCACCAAAGTAGTTTATTATAAGTGGTAAAATTGTTGATGGTTCAGCTATTGTTGTACCAATAGCTAAAAAGAAACCATGTAAGATGTTTTTTATATGGTTTCCAAACTTATCCATAGTTAGTTTAGTTTCTCAAAAGCTTCATCAATGCTTAATGCTTTATCTGCAACAAAAAGATAAACTGCAGCATTTAGTTTTGCTAGTTTTAGATACTCATCAGATGGATTGTTTATTTGTTCAATAGAATCACCTAAAGATATTGTCTCCCATGATTTTTTATAGTTTATTCCATAATGTTGAGGATTTACTATAAACTCTTCAATCTCTCCATCTTTACTTATCCAAAGCCTACCTTTGGAAAATAGTTCAGGTGTTCCTTCATTTCCTTGAATCAATGCAAATTTTTTATACCTATTAGCATATATCTCTACATACTTTTTTACATAAGGTTTATGAAATACACCAGTAATAGCGTACTCACTGTTTGCAACACGTGGAAGTTTTTCTATAGTGTTAAATCCAGAACGAAGACCAAGTTTCATTCTTAAATCAGTTAAATTACTCATCTTTGGAAAAAAATCTTTTCTATCGAAGTAGTGTGCATTTTTATTTAGCTCTATCTTTGTAGCAATATCTTTTATGGTTAAGCCACCTTTTGCTGGTGTAAGTTCATCTCCAATAACAACAATGTTCAAATCAGACTGCTCTAGTACTTTTGCTACAAGTGGAAAGATGTAAGGATTTTTTGCTTTTCCATCAAATGGATAACCAAGTTCAATAGAGTTTTTAACAGTAGTAGTTTTTATCATCTTATCACAAGCTTCAACTGCTCCACGAAATTCAGTAGTTGTTTCAGGTTTAAGTCTCCATCCTAGTAGAAATGCGGCAGTTTGTTCACTTGGAATACTTTGATTTAAAATCTGCTCCATCATGTCAACTGATTCTTCAAAACTTAAATCTCTATTGCCTTTTGGTCCTGTTCCAACTGCATGAATATACTTGAAAAAATCCATTAATTTCCTTGATATTAAATAATTATTTTATAAAAACGATATGATATACTTATTTGCTTAATATAAGTTAATAAACTAAAGGAGCTAGATATTAAAAAAATTGTTTTAATAACAGGTGCTAGTTCTGGTATGGGTAGGGCTACTTCTGAGTATCTTTCTGAAAATAATTTTATTGTTTATGCATTATCTAGGGATATTAAAAAATTATCAGATATCAAAGATAAAAATATAATACCACTTGAAGTAGATATTAAATCTCAAAAAAGTATAGATAGTGCTGTTGAGTTAATAATTACTAGACATAAAAGAATAGATATACTTATAAACAATGCTGGATTTGGACTTGTTTCAACTGTTGAAGATATGGTTGAAGATGAGATGTTGGAGCAATATAATGTTAATGTATTTGGAACTCTAAGAGTTTGTAAAAGTGTTATCTCAATAATGAGAGAAAATAATAGCGGAACTATTATAAATATATCTTCCTTTTTAGGAAAAATTGGGCTGCCACTTTTAACACTTTATAATTCTAGCAAATATGCAGTTGAAGGGATTACTGATTCTCTTAGATATGAACTTAAAGATTTTAACATACGAGTTCACTCTATCTTGCCAGGTTTTTTTGATACAGAGTTTGCAAGAAGTAATTTAGTTGCAAATCTACAAACTTTTGATAAAAAATCACCATATGCAAAAATGGTTTCAAATCTGGCACCAGTAATAGTTGATCAGATAAATAATGGTAATGATGCAGTTGAAGTAGCGAAAAAAATTTTAGAGATTATAAATGATGAAAATTTTGTAGCAAGGGTTACAGTTGGTGATAAGGCTAAAAAATTTATACCAATGAAAAAAGAGCTTAGTGATGAAGATTTTGAGCGAAGAGTTCGAGAATACTATAATTTATGAATGATTTTTGATGGAAAGTTTCTTTTTTAACATCACTGATGCAAGTTATAAAATAACAAATATCTTAAAAAATAAAAAAGAACATATTACAAGAGTCGATATATCAAATGGTATAGTTTATCTTGATATCTCTTTAAGCTCTCTACATGTAGCTACACCTCTACATGTAGAGAATTTGGATAGAATGTTAGCAATAACAGTTATAAAAGAAGGTAGTATATCTTTAGAAGATAATATAACGCAAAAGATATATAAAATAGAATCAAACAGTATTAATCTTTTTGCTTCATCTAGACAAAACCTTAGTATAAAGATAAATCAAAATGAAAAAATAGAGATGTTTATTTTGTTTATCGCTGATTTTATTTTAAAAAGATATTTAAGTTTAAATAAAAATGAAATTATAAATATATTATATGAAAAAATACAAAAAGAACTTTCATTAGAGCTTATAGATAAAAGACCAACAGATGCTTTGAGTCTTTATATTATAGATAAAATTTTAGCTTCAAAATCTGACGAATATATGAATAGTATAAAATGTGAGCATAATGTTTTAGAGTTTTTAATTCATAGATTGTCACTTATAGATATGATTGATAATCAAGAGTTGAGTTCGGATGAGATATACATCTCAAAATCAGCAAAAGATATACTTCTTCGTAGTTTTACAAATCCTCCAAGTATAGAGGTATTAGCTCACTTATGTGCTACAAATGAAACAAAACTAAAAAGTACATTTAAAAAGGCACATAAAACTACTATATATGCATATATACAGAAATTACGCCTTGAAAAAGCAAACTTATTATTAAAAGAACAGTTTCTTAATGTTGGTCAGATTGCAAAAGAGGTTGGCTATAAACATCAAGGGCATTTTTCAAAACTATTTTTTGAGCATTTTGGTGTATATCCAAAAGATTTACTTAAAAAATAATTCCTCTAGTGCTAAAATAAAATTCCTATTGTGATAAATAATCACTCTAAATAATCTCAAATTAGTTTATAATTTTTTATAAATTTTATTTTAGGAGATTGATATGAGTAAAGTAGTTTTAATAACAGGTGCAACATCTGGAATGGGCAAGCTTACGGCAGAGACTCTGTCTAAAGCTGGTTATATAGTATATGCAGGAACTAGGGATAAAAATAGCTCTACATGTAGAGATAATTTAAAAGAGATTTATATAGATGTAACAAAAACAGATAGCATAAATAATGCGGTTAAAACGATTGTTGAAAATGAGGGTAAAATAGATGTACTTGTAAATAATGCAGGTTATGGTTTACTATCAACAGTTGAAGATGGAACTGATGAAGAGATGTTTGAGCAGTTTGATGTAAATGTATTTGGACTTTTAAAAACAACTCGTGCTGTAATACCTTATATGCGTGAGGCAAAATCTGGGGTTATTATAAATATTTCATCATTTTTGGGAAAAATGGGCTTACCACTTTTGACTCATTACAACGCTTCAAAATATGCAGTTGAAGGTATAGTTGATTCTCTTCGTTTTGAGATGAATCTTTATAATGTAAGAGTCCACTCTATTGAATCTGGATTGTTTGGAACAAATTTTGTAGCTAAAGGATTAGTGGCAAATACAAAAACTACATCTGAAGACAGCCCTTATAAAGATTTGGTAGCTCATTTTGTGCCAATAGTTGCAAAAGCTATAAATGAAGGTCCATCACCGCAACCAATTGCCGATGCTGTAAAAAATATAATTGAAAATGAAGATGCAGATATTTTTGTTCCAGTTGGAGCAGAAGCTGAAACTTTTGTACCTATGCGTAAAGAGATGAGTGATAAAGCATTTGAAGCAAAAGTTAAAGAAACTTTTGGACTTTAATTATGCGTACTTTATTGTTAGCTAGTTTATTATTTTTATATTTGTTTGCAAGTGATGATTTAAGACAAAAAGCACTTTCTAAAGGTTTAAAGTCTATACCATTAGATTTTGAAGTGCTAAAATCACAAGTAGATGATGAAAATAATCCAATAAGCTTAGAGAAGATAGAACTAGGTCGTAAACTATTTAATGATAAAAATCTTTCACTTGATAGAACTATATCATGTGCATCTTGTCATGATATACAAAAAGGTGGCGAGGATTCTATCCCTACTGCCATAGGTTACAAAAAACAAAAAAATCCAAAACATTTAAATACGCCAACAGTATTAAATACAGCATATTCTAAACATTTTTTTTGGGATGGGCGTGCTTCATCATTGAGAGAACAAGCAAAAGGTCCAATACAGGCGCATTTTGAAATGGCATCGACTCCAAAATTAGTTGAGCAAAGAACAGGACTTAGTTTTGATGAGGTTACTTCTGCAATTGCTGTATATGAAAAAACATTAGTAACTCGTAGTCGTTTTGATGATTTTTTAGATGGCAACGAGTCTGTTTTAACTTTACAAGAAAAAAGAGGATTAAATCTTTTTATTGATATGGGTTGTAAAGCTTGTCATTATGGAGTAGCTATAGGTGGACAGAAAATTCAAAAATTCCCACTTCGTGATTATAATAGTATTATAAATTTAACAACTTCATTTAATGAAAAAACTAAAGGCAGGGAGATTAAAGATTTTAGTATAAGTTTTAAGCTTAATAAGATTTTTCCATTTGAGAATAAAGGTGGTTTTTTAGGTAAAGATGGAAACAAGCAATTTCGTGTACCAATATTAAGAAATATTTCTCAAACTGCACCATATTTTCATAATGGAGTCGTTAAAACTTTAAGAGAAGCTATCAAGTTGATGAGTAAACACCAGATTGGTGTTGATTTAGAAAAGGACCAGTTAGATGCTTTAGAGGCATTTTTAAAATCTTTAGATGGTAATATAGTTAAGTATAATTAATTATTTGATATAATCTTATAAATTAAAGGTAAATACAAAGGTTTAAAAAAATGGTTCAAGATATAGTAATAATCTTAGCAATGACACTCCCAATGTTATTATTTTCAGTGTATCCTGGTTTGAAACTTGGCGATTACATGGAAGAAAAATATTCTTTAAATGAATTACAAAAACGTAAAGTTGTTATTGTTACAACTATTGTATTCACTATTACACTCTCCTCACTGCTTCATTATTTATAAATATAATAATAAGTATTATTAATTATAATACTTATTTGTGTTTCATAAAGTTACAAGAAAATAAATCTATTCTTAAATTATATTATTAAGTAGATAAATTGATATAGCTCAACTACTTTTAATCTTAATAGTACTAAAATTCATCTGATTCTAAAGATTTAAACTATTTAAGGGGATATAATTATGGCTCAAGAAGTATTGATTATTAAAGATATTACAATCGATGAGTTTTTACCTATATTTATATCCTCTTCACTTGTTTTAGTATTTGGAGGATTTTACGTTGGTATATTTACAGCTGTAAAAACAAAGCTTTTAAAAAAATGGGCAATGCCTTTTGGGTATATGTTCTGGCTATTGACATTATATTGTCTATGGCTTATGGGAGATTTGATGCATGTAAATGCCTTTACAGCGAAGGCTTTAGTAATAGCAGCAATTGGCTTGCTATTACTTCCACATGCAGTTTATTACATGCAAGACAATGTTCATGAAATTAATGAACATTAGTTTATATATTAACTTATAATTTAATAGGAGGGTACAGTGGCTAAACAATCTGTATGGAGTGACAATCGTTTCTGGCAAAGGTCGGCAGCATGGGTTACAGGTTTTGCGTCTATTTTACTTATTTGGTTAACGTTTGATACGATACCACAAATAATGATGGGTAGTGAACAAGATATTAAAGATGGTGTAACTAAGAGGGTTCCAAGCCCAACAGTTATTAATTACAAAATTACTTATGAAATGGACACTAAACGTGGACATGAAGTTCCAGTAATTGGAGAAAAAGAAAAATTCTTTGGTCGTGATGACTGGAGTGAGCAAGAAGCTGCAGATTTACTTACATTAGGTAAACTTGGTTCTCAAGCGAAAAACTGTATGAACTGTCATACACTTCTTGGTAATGGTGCATATTATGCTCCAGATTTATCTAAAGCTTGGTTAGATCCAGCATGGGGACCAGAAGGTTCAATGCAAGCAATGACAAATAAAAGTAGTAAAGAGGAAGCTATGGCAGAATTTTTACAACATCCTTCACAATATCCAACACATGCTCGTATGATGCCAAATCTTGGTATTACAGAAAAGGAAGCACATGGTCTTGTGGCTTTTTTAAAGCATATGTCATCAATTGATACAAACGGTTTCCCAAGAAACTTTGGAAGAATGCAAGGAGCAGTAAATGGCAAATAGTCACTTAACAGGCGTTGGAAGCGAATCAAAACAATTAGCAACATGGTATTTTACATTTGCAATGATTATTTTTGGTGCTCAGTTAGTATTTGGTTTAGTAGCTGCAATTCAGTATGTTATGCCAGGTTTCTTATTTGAAATGATTGACTTTTCTGTTGCTAGAATGGTACACATTAATGCACTAGTTGTATGGATGGTATTCGCAATGTTTGGTTCAGTTTATTGGTTATTGCCTGATGAAACTGGTATTGAAACAGTAGGTATTAAAGTTGGTAAATTATTATTTTGGGTATTTGCTGCAGCTATCGTTGTTGTTGTTGCTGTATACCTATTAGTACAAGTTGGTCCTGCTGATCAAACTACTATTTGGTTTATCAATGAAGGTCGTGAGTATTTAGAAGCTCCTCGTTGGGCTGATATCGGTATTGTTGTTGTAGCACTTGGATTTGTTTATAATCTTTATGCAACAGGAATGAAAGGTAACCGTTCAGGAATTGTTACTGTACTTATGGCTGATATGCTAGCATTTGCTGGTTTATATGTTGCTGGTATGGGTTATACAGATAATATCTCTGTTGATCAATTCTGGTGGTGGTGGGTAATTCACCTATGGGTTGAAGCTACTTGGGAAGTATTTGTTGGTTCAATTGCTGCTTGGGGTCTAATCACAATGATTGGTGCTCACCGTAAAGTTGTTGAAATGTGGTTATGGATTGAAGTAGCAATGCTATTTGGTTCAGGTATCTTAGGTATCGGTCATCACTATTTCTGGATTGGTACACCTGAATACTGGTGGGAAATTGGAGCATTATTTAGTGCACTAGAGCCATTACCACTTGTAGCTATGTTTATCCATGTACTTTATGACTGGGGTAAACAACAAGGTTCAAGAGAAACTGAAGGAAAAGAAGGTAGTGTTATTGCTAATAAACCAGCATTTACATGGTTTGTTTTAAATGCTATTGGTAACTTCTTAGGTGCAGGTATATGGGGATTCTTCCATACATTTCCACAAGTTAACCTTTATACGCATGGTACACAGTTTACATCGGCGCACGGTCACTTAGCGTTCTTTGGAGCTTATGGAACTTTATTAATTGGTATGTTCTACCTTGCTGTTCAAGGTACTAATGGTATCAAAGTGATGAAAAATACTAGTGCGTCTGTATGGGCAACTAGCATGATCTTTGGTGGTGTTCTTGGTATGACTTCGGCACTTACTTTATCTGGATATGTTCAAGTTCTTGTTTCTCGTGCACAAATGGGTGCTACTTGGGAAGGTTACTTTAACGGTCAGGCAAGTATTTGGTTCCAACAAGGTATGGATTGGAGACTTATTATGGGTGTTGTTACATTCTTAGGTTTCGCAATTCTTGTAAAAGATTTACTAACTATTGGTAAATCTGATGTTCACACTAGATAAGGAGAAAATTATGATTGAACCACTAACAGATGTAGTACCAAGCTTTTTTGCTGTACTAAATCAAGGTCCAATGACTTTAACAATCTTTCTTCACACTGTTATAATACTTCCAATGTTTTGGATTTACAAACAAGAGAAAGCTCGTTTAGAGAGAGAAGCTTAGTAATAAGCTTTATTAGTTTACTATGCTCCCACTAGTGGGGGCATAGTTTTATGTCAAATTTTAAGGAGAAATAAAATGAGATTAAATAAATTAGTTATGTCTGTTGCTGCAATGGCAGTAGTAAGTTCAGGCTTATTTGCTGGAACATCTAGTATGGATGTTGAAAAAGTATTTGAAAAAGAGTGTCAAGGTTGTCACGGTCCAAATCATGAAGGTGGTGTTGGTTCAGATTTACGTCCAAAAGTTACAGCTAAGAAAAATTCTTACAAGTTAGCAGATACAATTCTTAATGGTCGTGCAGGTACTGCAATGCCTCAATTTAAAGAAAAATTTTCTAAGGCTGATGCTGATAAAATGGTTGATTATATCCAACATTTTAAAGGTAAAAAAATGGGTGTTCTTACAATGGACGCTGTTAAAGCTGGATGGAAACCACTTAATGATAGAATGGAATTCTTTAAAAAGTATCCACAAGCTGTAGATGTTAAGAAAAATACTGATATCTGTTTCGTAACAGAAAGAGATGCTGAAAGAGTTGCATTTGTTGATGGTACTTCAGGGAAAGTTTTATCTAAACACCCAGCTGGTTTTGCCGTTCACGTAACTGTAACTAATAAACGTCAACCACGCTATGCTTACTCAATTTCTCGTTCAGGTTTAGTAACAATGTTTGACCTTAATACTCCGGGTCAACAAAAAATTGCTCAAATCCAAGTTGGATCTGATTCTCGTGGTCTTGCAGTATCTCCAGATGGAAAATACTTAATGGCAGGTAACTATGTACCAGGTGGAGCAATCCTAATGGACGCAATGACTCTTGAACCATTAAAAGTTTATCCAACATCATCTGTAATTGATACAGAAGGTAATATTGGTTCTTCTCGTGTTGCTGGTATTTATGATACTCCATACGGACCATATATTGCATTTGCACTTAAAGATGCTGGACATGTATATATCGTAGATTATTCTAAACCAGACTTCCCAATTGTTGGTGATATTCCAAATATTGGTAAAATTCTTCATGATGGTTTCTTAAATGAAGGTAAAGAGATTGGACGTTACTTATTCCAAGCTTCTCAAGGTTCTGATGTTATCGGTGTTGTGGATTTCAAAACTAAATCTTTAGTTACTAAAATCTATACAGGTCCTTCAGCTAAGCCACATCCAGGTCAAGGTTCTTCATTCTTTAACGAAGGTCTAGGTCAACAACTTGGTGCTACTGTTAATATGAATCTTGGTCAAGTTACTATCTGGGATGATAACTTTGATGTAATTCGTCAAATCCCAACTGCTGGTGGTGGACTATTTATTGGTACATCTGAGCATACTCCATTCTTATGGGCAGATAATGTTCTTGGTGGACCAACTAACTGGAATAAAGTTTACTTAATTAATAAACAAACTTTAGAAGTAGATAGAATCCTTTCAGTAGGTAAAAAACAAGGTAAAATTACTGATCCTGTAACACATAAAGTTCTTTACAAATGGAATGTTCCAACTGTTAAAGATAAAAAAGGAAAAGCAATTACTCCAAGAATTCTTCACGCTGAACCAGCTAATCACGGTCACTGGACTATGATTTCTGAGTGGAACTGTGGTAGAATTGGTATCTATGAAGCTAAAACAGGAAAATTTGTTAAATACATCAAAGGTTTAACAACTCCAACTTTTACATACTCTATCGAGCATAGACAAACTATTCCAGGTGCTTAATTAGCACTTTCTCCCCTTGTGGGAGAACCTTTTTCACACTTTCTTAAAATCTTCAAAACCTTTTTTTAAAATTACTAAATTATCTTGATAATAAACAAGTTTTATATAATAATTACAACCTATAATAATACAAGCTTTATTTAGCTAAAATTACGCATAAAATTAAAGAAAAGAAATGAATAAAAAAATATTAATAACATTAGCGTTTACTTCGCTATTATCAGCAAATGATTTAGATGGAAAAAAAGTATTTGAAACTTACTGTTGGGGTTGCCATCATCAAACTGCAATGGCATTTGGACCACCATTTAATGAGATAGCAGCAAAACGAAGTTCTGAAGAGATTCAGGCATATATATTAGCTCCAGATAGAATGTATAAACAGTTTGGATATAAAAGAACTGCAATGACAAAAATAAAGACTACACAAGAAGAGAGAGAAGCACTTGCAAAGTATATTCTTTCATATAAAGGTAAAAAATAATGTTTAGATTATCAAACTTAATTAGTGCAGTTGTGGAAGATAAACCAGAACGCATATTAAATGGAAGTATAGCAATTTGGAACTTTACAAATCGTTGTAATCTTTCATGCCTTCATTGTTATTCTAAATCAACTTTGGATGAAGTTGATACGCTAACAACACCACAAATTAAAAAAACTATTTTAGAGATGAAAGATAATGGTGTTAAATTTATTATTTTCTCAGGTGGTGAGCCACTAACTAGAAAAGATTTGTTTGAGATTGCAGATTTTTGTAAAGAAAATGGAATTATCACTTATCTTTCAAGTAATGGTTTGTATTTTACAAAAGGTAATGTGCAGCGAATAGTAGATACATTTAACTATGTTGGGGTATCTATAGATGGAGATGAGCCTACTCATGATTACTTCCGTGGATTAAAGGGTGCTTTTAAAGAGACGCTAAAAGCTGTTCAACTTGCAAATGCTACTGGTGCTAAAGTTGGCATTAGATTTACAATTACAAAAGATACTATTAATTCTTTAGAATATATATTTGATTTAGCAGAAAAAGAAAATATTCCTAAGGTTTATGTATCTCATTTAGTTTATTCTGGTCGTGGGCTTGATAATCTAAAAATGGATTTATCAAAAGAGCAAAGACGCAAAAGTGTTGAATTTATTATTAAAAAAGCATTTGAGTATTATGAAACTGGGCGTGATATCGAGATAGTTACTGGTAATATGGAGATGGATGCCGTTCTACTTTTAAATGTATTTGGTGATAAATATCCAGAACTTAAAGATAAAATGCGTGATAGACTTGTTACTTGGGGTGGAAACTCTGCTGGTAGAAAATTATTAAATATTAACTCTGAAGGTGATGTTAGACCTGATCCATTTTTTCCACTTACTGTAGGAAATATTATAACACAAGATTTTGGTGATATCTGGCAAGGTGGAAAACTACTAGATGAGTTAAGAATTCATCCAAGAAAACAAATAACTGGAATATGCTCTACATGTAGCCAAATAGATATATGTAATGGTGGTAGTCGCGCTAGAGCTTATGCTATAACTGGTGATTTATGGAGTGAAGATCCATCTTGTTATTTGAGTGATGAAGAAAGAAAAGGAAATTAAAATGATTAAACAATTATTATTAGCAACTACATTAGCTATATCTACGTTTTCAGTTGTACAAGCTAAAACTATAAATCCAATTTTGCAAGCACTTAACACAAATGAAAAATTATTTGTGGTGGAGCGTGAGAGTTCATCTTTAGCTGTAATTGAACAAGGAATAACAAAAGGGCATATTACTGGTATGCATAACATGAACCATGGTGTAGTTAAATTTGAAGGTAAAGATGGATATGTAATCAGTCGTGATGGTTACGTAATAAAATTTGATCCAGAAAAAGAAGTAATAATAAAAGATGTGAAAACTTCAGATTCTGCTATTGGTTTTACAATTACTAAAAATTTTCTTGCAGTTGCAAACTATGCTAAAAAAAGTGTAGATATATTAGATAGAGATTTAAATCCTCTTCAGTCCTTTGAGACAGGAAGTAAAAATGTAGGTATAAAAGTATACAAAGATTATTTAATATTTTCTCAAATGGATAATGATAAAATAACAGTTTTAAAAGATAAAAATTATGGAAAAAGTAAGCCAAATTTTTATATATATAAAGAGTTTGAAGATGTTGGAATTATGCCATTTGATGCAATGATTAAAGATAATAATTTTATAACAGGTTTTTTTAAATCAGATTTTTTTGGTGTAGTTGATTTAGACAAGATGGAATATAAAAAAATCAAGATACTTCTAGAAGATAGAAAACCTGTTTTAAAGGTTCCTCACTTTGGTTTTTGGTCTATAAGTGATGGAAATGTATTTATTCCTGCTGTTGGAAACAATAAAGTGTTAGTTTATACTCCTGACTTTAAATTTGTTCGTGCTATTGAAACTGAAGGACTACCAGTATTTACAGCTTTATCTCCAGATAAAAAATATATGGCAGTTACATTTTCTGGTAAAAAGTTCCCAATAATTCAAATAATAGATACAAAAACATTTAAAATTATAAAAAGATTTGAATTTAACGGTAAGGTTTTACATGTTCGATGGTCTAAAAATCGTCCAAATCTTTATGTATCAGTAAATGATGCCAATAAAGTAGCGGTTATAAATACAAAAGAGTGGTATTTATCTCGTGAGATGTTTAATATTAAAAAGCCCTCGGGTATATTCATTTATGAGGAAGCTAAATAATGGGTAAAGTTTATTTAACGGGAGCCGGTCCAGGCGATATAGAGCTAATGACTGTAAAAGCATTACGAGTAGTTAAAGAGGCTGATGTAATTATATATGATAGATTAGCTAATCCTGAAATACTTGAAGAAGCAAAAAATGGTTGTGAATTTGTATATGTTGGTAAAGAAGACGGTCGCCACATTATGCCTCAAGATGAGATAAATGAGGTAATTTACCAAAATGCACTAAAGTATGAAAATGTAGTCCGTCTTAAAGGTGGAGATCCATTTGTATTTGGTCGTGGTGGGGAAGAAGCACTTTACCTTTTTGAGCGTGATATTAAATTTGATATAATCCCTGGGATCACTTCATCTATATCTGCACCAGCATATGCCGGAATACCTGTTACACATCGTGGAGTAGCAGTAAGTTTTCGTGTAGTAACTGGTCATGAATCACCAAATAAAAAGGTATCACAAATTCCATGGGATAACTTTAAAACTGATGATACTATTGTATTTTTAATGGGATTGCACAATCTTCCAAAAATATCTGCAAAACTTATTGAGATTGGTAAAGCTAAGGATTATCCTGTTGCTGTAATTTCAAAAGGTACTACATCTGATCAAAAAGTAGTTGTTGGAACACTTGAAAATATAGTTGAAAAAGCAAAAGATATCCCAACACCAGCTTTAATAGTTGTTGGTAAAGTAGTAGAATTAAGACAACAGCTTAATTGGTTTAAATAAAGAGTTAGTGATTTTTTAAATCACAACTCTTCCATAGTTTTTTTGCATCCTCATTTTTATTTTCAATAGCTTTACTTGTCCAAAATTTTGCTTTTTCAAATTTCTCCTGAGCACAATATATCTCACCTAAGAAATAATAAGCTTCAGTATCACCATGTTTAGCATTTTTCTCTAGCCAACTAGCTGCTTTATCATAATCTAATAGTTGCATAAAAATACGACCAACATTGTCTTGTGCTGTTTTATGTCCAGCTTTAGCAGCACTTTCAAGTAAAAGTACACTTTTAGTTGCATTTTGATCAACTCCATCGCCATTGTAATACATTAGTGCTAGGTTATATTGGGCATTTGTATTGCCAGCATCACTAGACTCTTTTAGTAGCTTATAAGCTTTTTTAGAATCTTTCTTTACCTTGTAGCCACTTAGATACATCATTGCTAAATCATATTGAGCAAGAGAGTCTCCGCTGTTTGCGGATTTTTTTATCCAGTATAAACCTTGTTTATCATCTTTTTGGACACCTATACCATTAAAATATAGATAAGAAAGAGCATTTTGAGATATTGTGTTACCAGCTTTTGCTTCTTTTGTATAAAGTTCATAAGCTTTTTTGTAATCCTTGCTTTTGTAAGCATCTAATCCATTTTCATATCCAAAAAGTGTCAATACTGATGCAAAAATGAGTATATATTTGTTCATATGTGTAATCCTTAATTATTTTAGTTAAACTTAAAACATCTTTTAGAATAATTATTATATCATATCTACGATATTAATTAAAAGGTATATTATGAATAAAATTCTTAAAATAAGCATAGCTACTATATTGAGTAGTTTTTTACTAATTGGTTGTAGTGGTACTCCAGATGCACCGGACAGTGAGTCATCTTCTTTATCTGCTGAGATGAGTACAGCGGAAGCTCATGCGATACGCATTCATGCTAATTTAACGCAAGAAAAACTTGCTAATATGGTAAAAAAAGCTGGTGAAGAAGCAGGGTGGAGGATGTCTGAATTTAAAATTGACACTTTTATAGCCGAAAAAACTGTTGATGAAGAAACAATATCTGCAACTGTTAAATTTAATAAAGAATTTGTAGAAGTAATCCCAGAAAATGATGATTTACAAGAAGCAATAGAAAAAGTTTTAGCTAAATAGATATATTGAAGTACTAGTCAAATAGTACTTCTAGGCCTTCTTTATTTTTAATACTATATCCATTAGAGTCTTTCTCTATAAGATCTAATACTACAAGTTTTTTAAATGTTCTTGATAGTGTCTCTGGTGTCATATGTAGGTATTTTGCTACTTCATAATGCTTCAAAGTTTTTAGTGTATTCTCATTACTTGATAAAAATTTCGCAAGTCTTGCAGTAGAATCAAGCACTATATTTAATGATATAACATCTTCAAGGTATTTAATTTTTTTACTTAATGATTTAAAAAACATCAAAGCTATATCTGGATTTGAAAAAAATTCTTTTTTAAAACGCTCAAAGTCAATCTCTATAACTGTCCCATCTGTCTCAAAAGCTGCTGATGCAGGATATGGAACATCTTCAAGTATAGCCATCTCAGCAATCATGCTAAATGGTGTAAATCTTTTCATAATAATTTCATTATTTTTCATATCTGTTTTATATACTTTTAGAGTACCCTCTGTAAGCAATATTAGAGATGTTGGTTTTTCTTTTTCATAAAATAATATTGAATCTTTTTCATATCTATTTTTTTTTGCAAATGAACTAAGTAGTTTAAATTGCTCATCGCTAAGGTTTTCAAAAAAGTAAAAGTTTCTTAAGTCTTTCATTGTATGCTTTCGAACTAATCTCATACACAATGATTTAATAAATATAATATGGAGTTTAAAGTGTATGGCTCCGGATACTGGATTCGAACCAGTGACCAAGTGATTAACAGTCACCTACTCTACCGCTGAGCTAATCCGGAATAGGTCGAAATTATACTTTATGGCTAAAAAAATGTCAAGTATTTTTAGTCTCTTTTGCGTTTTCTTTGCTCGTTTTGACTTATAATCAAAAATTCTAAATTTCCAACTATTTTTTTAACTACTTTTTTGCTTGTTAGCATACTATTTAAACGTTTTTTGCTATCTTCATCAAAGAGTAAATTTATATCTTCAAGTGTTAATGGACGTTTGTCTAAAGTGTTTAAAATATCATCATCGCTATAGTATGTATTATTTTGTTCAGCATCTATTCGTGATGCTATATGAATTGGTAGTGAGTTGTCAAATAATAATGAAGCTTCATGTAACTCTTTATAGCTAATACCACTTACTGGGTATGCTGGTGGTCTGTCAATAGTACCCAAATCTACACGCTCTACATGTAGAGATAAAAGAACATCGTTTAGTTTTTGTATCTCTTCTTTTGAGTCATTTAGCCCATAAACAAATAAAATTTCTATAAATAATTTACCTTTATAAACTCTAGAGAACTCTTGTACTTTTTTTACAATCTCATCAATCTTTATGCTCTCATGGGGTCTATCAATCTTTTTAAACACATCATTACTTATAGCATCAAGAGAAAGTTTCACTTGGTCTAGTTTTAGTAACGAGTTAAAAACTTTTTTATCTATAAGAGTTGCGCTATTTGTAAGTATTAGAGTTTGGGTATTGTTTTTTATCTTATCTATCTCGTCTATTAGTGTGTCAAGTTCAGGATAGAGTGTAGGCTCCCCATTTGCAGTTAGAGTAATAACATCTATCTTGTCATTTAAATGTTCTTTTAATTCATTTATAATTGTTTTTACATCAACAGTATATGTTTGTTTATCAACAGTAGTAGCCGGAGCTAGTTCACAGTAAAGACAGTCAAAGTTGCATTGTTTTAAAGCAGGGGAGAGGTCTATACCCAAAGAAGAACCAAATCTTCTTGAGTTTATAGGACCAAAAATTGTTTTCATATAGTTTATTTTTTAGAAACTCTTTGACACTCTTTTACAAAGTGTATAGCATTCTCAACTGGAACATCAGGAAGAATCCCATGACCTAGATTAAAGATATGACGCTTACCTTGCATAGTCTCTTGAATAACTTCTACGCAGTGAGTAGTTGCTTCTTTTGAATAAAGTCTACATGGTTCCATATTTCCTTGAAGGA
>Ga0256837_1000660_pt1 | contig 27953 bp, 29 predicted proteins | sample 4562384metaG_FD_185976 | JGI IMG/M metagenome (GOLD analysis project Ga0256837, IMG submission 185976) | Hydrothermal vent microbial communities from Guaymas Basin, Mexico - 4561-384 | ecosystem: Environmental > Aquatic > Marine > Hydrothermal vents | place: Mexico: Guaymas Basin | collected... | reverse complement strand
AATATCTTATTTGAAAATAAATTATAAGGATGTATAACATGTTATTCGATAGAATTAAATTAAGTAATGAAGATTTTGAAGGAGCACCAGTAGATACTACTGAAGCTATTATTGAAGGTGATTTAGCGTATGCTGATGCTATGGATATTGCTAGAGAAGCTATGATGGATGCTACAGCTATGGATGCGGCACAAAACGCAGTAAATGCGTTAAATGCTAAAATAGCTAATGAAGAATATTTACTAGCTAATCCAGAGAAAATTACTACTGAAACTGTAGTACTAGCACAAGAAAGTTATAGAAGTGTAGCAGCTATTCTAGGAGCTAATGTAGAAGACATCGAAGGTGTAGTAAGTCATGAATCTATTGAAAATTCTCCTATTACAGCATTACAAGTATCACATGAAGGTGTTAAAGACTTCATAGTTAAACTTTATGAATCTATTAAATTACTATTTAAAAAGATAGCTAATGCTATTAAAAAAGTAGTAGTTAAACTAGTAGTAGCTATGAATGGTGTTGAAAAAGCTGCTAAAAAGTTACAAGATAAACTTAAAAAAAATAATACGTCTACACCTAAAGAGAAGAATTTAAAAGAAAAAGATGCTAAAGTTTGGAATAAATATTTTCAAGCTATTGCTAAATTAAGTGATAAAGATAATGTTCATGACGCAGCTAAAGAATTATTAAATTTTTATACTACTATATTAGATAGTAATTTAAATAATGCTGCTAATGCTATTATAAAAATTGGTGAAAGTTTTGAAAAAACTGGTGAACATGTTACTGATAGTAAGGCATTAAATGATGAATTAGATAGTATTAATAAAAAAATAAGTCATGATGTTATTAAATATTCATGGAGAGCTTCAGTTCTAGAAGTTCTTGATATGGATGAAGATGAAAATATTATTATTATTAATCCAGTTAATGATAAAGTTAAAGGTATCATTATTAAAATTGAAAAAAATGATGATGATAATAAAAAGAAAATTGATCTTAAATTTAAAGTAGGTAATATAACTATAAAATCTGATGGTATAACTAGTGATGATGTTCCGGCTACTAATCCTAATGAGTTATTAACTACATTAATTTCAGCAGCTAAAGGTCTTAAAGGTTTCTCAGATAGAAGAATCAAAGAGATCGATGCTATGTATAAAGAATTAGATAAATTAGCAGATCAAAAGGGTACTAATGTTGTTAATAAATTCTTATTAAAACAAAAAGCATCTTTTGGTACTAACATTAGAGCTTTAGTTGCTGGAGCGTATTTAGATTCAGTATTAGGGTATAGTTCAGCTACTAAAAAAGTATTAGCTTATTGTAGGGATCAAGCAGATATGTTTAGCGCTAATGAATTATAAAATATAAACTTAATGGTAGGATATTTCCTACTGTTAGGTGAAATATTTTTTTAATAAGGATATAATTATGAATGCAGTAACAAATGCAATAAATGAAGTTAAGTTTAGAATTCCATATGAAGTTCTACATATAGCTTTTAAAGAACAATCAGATATGATTAATACTGCTATAACACTTGATGAAATGATACTTAATAAAGTAGTTAGACCTAGAGTATTAACAGATTGTAATTTAGTAGGTGGTACATCTATATTAGTAGATTCTAATAAATGTGATATTACAGCTGTTAATCCATTAGAGTTTATTATTAAAGTACCTAAATCAGAAACAGGTGGTAAATCTATAGTGTCTGTTCAATCACTTATATCTAATGATAATTTTAATTCAAATACCGGTATAGGTATGGTCGATACGCAAGAAGTGTTTACTAAAATGGCTAATAATTTAGGTTCAGTTATCATAGCTCAAACTACTAGATTAGAGTTAATAGGTGATAATACTATATTAGTATCAGAACCATCAGTTTATTTAATTAATTGTTATTTAAGATGTACTGTAGAGAATGATGAAAATATGGGTAATCTTAATCCTAGAAGTTATCCAGCCTTTTCTAAATTAGTAGAATTAGCTATTAAATCATATATCTATAATCATTTAGTTGTTAAGTTAGATAAAGGATATATTTATAATGGACACGAATTAGGTTCTATTAAAGATATTATAGATGGTTATTCTGATGCAGAAGAAATGTATCAAGAACATTTAAATACAGTATGGAGGAAAGTAGCATTTTTAAATAATTCACTAACTACTGAAAACTACATAACTTCTATGTTCGGTAATATTATTTAATATTTTGTTTGATTAAATATTACGGGTAAGGAGTATGTTATGGTAGAACATGCAGTTATGGCTACAGCTACTAATGAATTAGTATATCAAGTAGTAGGTATTATTGTTTCTACAGTATTTACTATAATTGGTGTGTATACTAAAAAATATTTAGCTGAACTTAGTAAAACTACAGGATATAATTTCTATAACGAAAGAGTAGAAAGAATATTAGATAATGCTGTACATTTTGCAGAAGAGAAAGCTAAACATTATGCTGGTGAGAAAATATCTAAAAAAGATATGGCTATTAAGTATATTGAATATATATCTCCTGATATTATTGCTAAAGAAGGCGATAAGTTAGAAATGATGATAGATAGAAAAGTAGCCCAAACTATAAGAAATAAATAATAACTATACACTCATAATAGAGTGTATAGTGTATTTCTTTTTACCAGGCGTTAATTATATTATAGTGTTTACCTTTATTATTGTTTTCATTAACATATTCTAAATCTAATGTATAATCTTCAGTACTTATATTCATATCTTCTTTAACAGTATTTTTAGCTAACATATCCTCAGGAATACTATCTCCAGTTATTTGGTTAACAGCTTTTAAATAGAATTCCATTATATCTAAATTTCTATCATTTATATTTGGTTCATCACCGGTATCTAATTCAGGGATATATATAGTAACTGGTTTATCTTGTCCTGTTCTCCACGCTCTACCTATAGCTTGTTCATAGATATATCTTCTAAATGGTATATCTAAAGCAATAATATGGTTAGCTACAATTAATGGTACTCCAGTACTTAAACTTTTATATGTTGTTATTAATGGATTATATTTTTCAATAGTATTAAATTTACCAACAGTATCTGATAAATATTTACTATCACTACCATATACAGTTAATGGTATATATTTTAATTCAATGCATCTTTGTTTAGCTGTATCACATACGTCAACATAACTACTAAATATTATAGTTTTCTTTATAGTTGTTTCAATAACTTCTTCATAGTTAAATACTCCAGCTATATCATTAATACAATTAGTCCTATTACCCATAATAACATAAGCTAATACTTCACCAATTACTTTTAGTTTAGGATACTTATAAATACTTTTAACATTTCTAAATTTCTTTTTATCTTCTGGAGATAAATATGGTATAATTTGTTCTTTTTCAAATTTATTACAATAACTGACATATTCCATATATTCTGGTTTCATAACACTACCACCATTTTTAGTTACATTAACTATTTTTTTAATATAGTTTTCATATTTAGTATATTCTTTGTTAGTAACACTAGTATTGCTATTTTTAGCTATATTGTATAGATGTTTATATTCTGCTTCATATTTAACAAAGTTATCTGTATAATCTTTTAATTTAGTTTCATAGTATTTTTTCATTTCTTCTTTAATATTTTCTAATGTATAAATATCACCATTAGGTATTTTAACTTTTTTATATACTGTTGTTATTGGTTGTAATTTAACATTTTCTTTTTTAATTTTTATAGTATAGTTACTATATTTTTCTCTTAATATATCGGCTAATAACCAACTAGGAGATTTGTATAATTTCATAAATCTTTTTTCTATAACTGATGTATAATCTTTTACTATTAATTTAAAGATTATATTAAGTTCTTTAACAGAAGCTTTAATAGGTGTACCACTCATTGGTATTACATTAGTAGGGTTTAGTTTATTAACTACATCAACTAGTAATTTAGTTCTTCTAGTTTTTTCATCTGCAAAATTATGGGATTCATCTATAATTACAGTTAAATTATTACTTTTAATTATAGGTATCATTTTTTCTAATTTATGTAAATCTTCATAATGAAATAATAAATATTTTTCATTATTGTATTTGCTTTTATATTGTTTACTAACATATACTGGCTGTTTTTCTTTAAATATCATTTCAGGGTCTGTTTGATTACCATTTATAGTTTTAACCCAAACTTTTTCTATAGTTTGTAATGGAGCTATTATTATAATTCTATCGCTATGGAATCCTAAACTTAATGCTATAGACATCATACTTTTACCACTACCAACAGCAGCATCTAGTAGCATACCTCTATACCCGTATCTACTTCTAATGTTTTCGTATGTTTCAAATGCTTTAACTTGATGTTCTAATGGTTCATATCTTAAATACATTTTTATATTATCATAATCAATTTTATATTTAGTATTTTTCATCGGCTTCCAATATTCATTTTCCATGGTTGTTATAATACTTTTTAATAATCTTAAATTAAGTCTATTACGTTTATCATTACTACTTTTTGATAATAGGTATTTAAGTATTTCATATACTTCTAACGCAAAGAAACTATAAAATTCCATATATTGAGCATTAATATTAATAAATAATATTGGTATTTTCTTTTTTAATATTTTTGTTAAATAATATTTAATATTATAATCTAATCTATTATAAGATATTTTTATTTTATTTTCTTTTATTTCTATAGTTGGTTGATACTTAGGTAAGTAATTCATTTGCTATCCTTATTATGTAAATTCAAAAAATTCAACAAGGAGTAATTATGTTTACATATAAAAAAATTTATCATGAGTTTGTAAATAGAACAATTCATGAATATTTAAAACCTAAAGTTATATTAGGTACAGAATTAGTATACCCTAAAGATACTATGTTGTTTTGGTTTAAAGTGTCAGATGATATAGAATATATAAGTAAACAAATACCGTATTTTTATACAACACATAAACCAGCTGTTATAAGTATTACTGAATATACTAAATTAGCTAAATATGGTAATTTTAAACACACTAATTTTAAAGAATCTAAATTAATATCTAAATTAAAAAGACATGAAACTAGAATGAAATTTGTTAAGAGTGATTCTAAAAGTTTAACTATAAGTTCTAATAGTGAAGTTATTTATAATTTAGCAAGTTTAAATTATTTTTATAAATATCATACTGATAATTTATTATCTTTACATAAATGGGCTAATACATTTTTAACATTAACACAATTAGTTAAAAATGAAAATACTGGTAATCAAAGACATAAATTTATTATACTAGATATACCAACAGCTATACCTACATATGATAAAATATATAGATATTTAGAAACTATTTCACCAACAGAATTAAAATCAATATCTGAAATATCTACTTTAAATATTATAGATATATTTAGATTATTACATTCTAAATATAGAGAAAAATCTTTATTAGCACAAATATCACATACTGAATATGAAAATATTACTTTAATTTTTACTGTTAATGGTAATGTGTCATTATTTAATCTTAGAGATTTATTTAGTTTAAATAAGAAATACAACATCAGTAGTAAATTGCCTTCATATGATGATAATACAGTTATGAAGATATTAGTAGTTTTATTTAATAGAATATCTAAAACACCTGGTATGTTAGCTAGTGATTTATTTAGTGCTGATGAATTTATAGAAAAAGCAGTAGAATATAAAGTCGATGATATTGATAATTTAGATAATCTAGTTGATGAAATTGATGATACTAATATTGTAGATGAGAATCTTAAAAAGAAAGTTATTAAAAAAAATGAAATTGAAGATATTTTTAAAGATATTGAAACTGAAGAAATTATAGAAATTATAAAAGAAGAACATATAGACGAACTTAAAGAAAAAATAATTGTAGAAGAAGAGGCTATTTTAGAAGAAATAAATTTATTAAAAGATAAAAAGTTAATAACTAATACTGAATATAAAAATGTTAAAAAGATATTAGAAGAACAGAATAAGAAAAAACCAGTTTATTCCGAATTAGGTAAGTCCATTAAAGAAGCTAGAAAATATAATAAAAATGATTTTGTAGTAACCGAAGAAGATAAGAAATTTAAACCTAGTAAAGCAGTATTAGAAAAATCTATGGCGGAATCATCATTATCAGCGCTTGATAAAAAGTATTTAAAAGATGTATACAAAAAAGATATATTAAATGCGATATATGGGATACAGAAGAATGGAATACTTATTCAAGATCATACTGTAGAAATTAAAGATACTATTATGGGTAAAAGTGAATATCATACCATAGTTATTAAGCCTATAAATGGTAATAGGTCTACTATTAAATTAGTTTTACCAGTTATGAATAGTGATGGTACTTTTAAAATGAGTGGTAACGTATATACGTTAAGAAAACAAAAAAATGATTTACCTATTAGAAAATTTAATAGTACTACTGTTGGATTAAGTAGTTATTATGGTAAAGTTAATGTGACTAAAGCTACATATAAAAAAGATGATGATGGATTTTTTATTAGTAAAATATTAATAGAAAGATTTAGAGAGAGTATTGTTAAATCATTAGTTGCTGTTCCAGTTGCTAATATAGATGTAGATTTACCTAATCAATATCAAATAGTTGCTAGGAATACTAAATCATTTACATATAAAAATACTGATTTTTATTTTGAATATAAAACAAGAATTATTTTAACAGGTAATAATCAAGAATTATTAGATAAGCTTGAACCGAAAGATAAAATTCTTATTGGTAAGAAAGGTAAGAATTATGTATTTATAGGCCATAATAATATTTTATATATACAAGATAATGGTAAATTAAAAGAAATAGATACTTTATTTAATTATTTAGATATACCTTTAAATAAAATGCCTGTTGAATATTGTAATTTAAAAGTATTTAAACATTATGTTCCGGTAGGTGTGCTTTTAGCATATTATATTGGTTTTGATAGTCTATTAAAAATAACTAAAGTTAAATATACTAGATTAGAAATTAATAAAAGATACACATTAGAAGAAGATGAATATTTTATTAAATTTAGCGATTATAAATATGTTATTAAAAAAGATTATGATAAAAATGATTTAATATTTGGTGGGTTTAAATCTATAGAGAAAGTCATTAAGCAATATACTAAAGATGTATTTAATAAAAAAGATCAAATGACTGCAGTATTTAATAGTTTAGGTTTACAAGTATTACATGTAAATGAATTAGGATTAATGAATAGAATGTTCGTAGATGATATAACAGCTTCTATATTAGAAGAATTAAATTTACCCACTACATTTATAGGATTGCTTATTAAAGCAATAGAAATGTTAGCAGATGATAATTATAGCCATCCTAATGATATGTCTAATATGAGATTTAAAGGACATGAAAGAATAGCTGGAATGGTTTATAAAGAATTAATTAATAGTATTAGAATAGCTGAAAATAAAAGTTATTTTTCTAAATCTAAAATAGAATTTAATCCATATTCTATATTAAAAAAGATTACGGAAGATAGTAATGTTATGTTAGAAGATAATTTAAATCCTATAGCTGAACTTAAACAAAAAAGTGATACTTCAGTAACAGGAGAAGGTGGTAGATCTAAAGAGACTATGCCTAAAATAACTAGAGAAGTTCACCATACTGAAATTGGTATAATTTCTGAAAATTCTAAAGATAGTGGGGATGTTGGTGTTAGTGGTAATATATTAACAGCTAATCCAAGTATAAAATCAGTTAGAGGTTTAGTAGAAATTAAAGATATTAAAGAGTTAACACCAACTAATATGTTATCACCATCGGCGTTATTAGCTCCATTTAGTACTAAAGATGATATGAAAAGATTAAATTTTATTGGTATTATGAATGGGCATGTTGTTCCTATAAATGAAATGAGAGTTCCTTATGTTAGAACTGGATATGAAGCTATAATACCATTAATGTCTAGTAATAAATTTGTTAATGTTGCTGAAGAAGATGGAATAGTTGAAAAAGTTACTAAAGAATATGTAACAGTTAAATATAAAACATTAGGTGTTAAGAAATATAAATTAAGAGAATGGAATACTAAAGAGGAATCAGGTGCTACATACACACATAAATTAGTTACTTCTTTAAAACCTAAAGATAAGATAACTAAAGATGATACTATAACCTATGATAAGTTCTTTTACGAGCCAGATATTTTTGATAGGAAAAGAGTAATTATTAAATTAGGTACTATGATTAATGTAGCTATGAAAGATATACCACAAACTTATGAAGATTCTGGTATGATATCTAAAAAATTAGATAAAAGAATGGGATTAGAATTAACTAAAATTAAATCATTTATTTTAGATAAAGATATCGAAATAATGAATTTAATTAATATAGGTGATAAAGTTAAACCAAATAGTCCTTTATTCAGTATGATGGATGGTAGTTTAGTTGTTGATGATAAAGTAGATGATAGAACTATGAAGATATTGCAAGATTTAAAAATGTCAACACCTAAAGCTAAATATGAAGGTAAGGTAATTAATTATAAAATATTTTATAATTTTGATCCTAAAGAAGCTAGTAAATCAGTTCAAAAAGCTATTAAAGAATCTGATGAAAGATTAATAGAAAGAGATGGTTATCCTGGTAGAGTAGATGCTACATATTCTGTAAATGGTAAAAAGTTATTAGAAGATACGTTTGAATTAAAAATATACATTAATGTTAATGAAGGGATGGGTCTTGGTGATAAAGCTGTATTAGGTAATCAACTTAAATTTACAGTAGGTGAAGTTTATGATTACGATATAGTAACAGATGATAATAGAGATGTTGAATTAATATTCTCTTATTTATCAGTAGCTGCTAGAATAGTTAATTCGCCTGAACTTATAGGTACTACTTCTACGTTATTAGAAAAAGTTACTAATGATGTTTGTGATATGTATTTTTAAATAAGGTATGGGTTATACCCTACCTTATGATTATTTGAAGTTATTTATGAATATTATAATAAAGGAATATAAATGGAAGATTTAAAAGATATGAACTACGATAAGTTATCAGCTATCGTTAAAATTATTAAATTAACGGCAGACAATTTAGTTAATAAAGAAGTTGATGGTATATTAAAGAAACCAACAACAATAGCTGAAAGTGAAAGATTTAATAGTAATTTAAATGTATTAATAATTAGCAGATTAAGAAAGAATTTTGGAGTATAGTTATGAAAGAAACAATTAAAGTAATAGCTAGTGAATTAGCTAATAGAGGACAGGGTATTAACTTTAATGTTAATAGTATTTTCGATTTAATAGAAAGTCAAGGTAATAATGAAGGTGATTATGCATTAATAGCTAATAAATTAGCTATAGGTTTAGTTAATGATATTAATAGAATTAGAAATGTATTCATACCATTTAAAAATGAATATAAAAAAGAAGTTAGAGAACTTTTGGATAAAACAGAATTAACTAATAAAATAAAAGATTACGATATTATTAGTATTGATTTACCACAAATTATTAGAGAATTAGATAGTAGAGGTATTATAGAAAAAACTACTAATAGAAGAGAAATGCCTAAAGATATAGTTATTCTAGATGAACCAACTAATATTAAAGGATTTATTAATTTTGATAATGAATTATTTAATAAATTAGCTTCTCCTATTATTAGTAAATATAGTGATAAAGAACTTAGTAATATATGGAAAATGTATTTTACTAATATATCTAATACTAATGGAAATATTAATGAATTAACTATTAATTCATTACGTAAATTAGATTTATATGTTGTTTTATTAGGTATTTTAATTACTTTAAAAAATGAAAAACAATTAGTTTCTCCAGGGTTACAAGATAGTAAGTATTTTAACGCTATTAGTTTATTTATAAACAATGTTAAACATTCTATTAGACAAGCTATCAATGTTATGGAATTAAATATTAAATCTAACAATTTAATTTATAAAATAGAAAATGGTATTGTTTATGTATATGAAACTATTTATGATAAATTCTTAGAAAATAATAGTTCTGAAGTATTATTAGGAATGGCTGTTAGATATAAGAATGACAATATACCATTAAGTGCTAAAAAACTTGATGATATTATTGTTAATAAAGATAAATATATTACATCGTGGAATGCTTTTATTAAATTAGAAAGAGTAGCTAATTCTCTTAAAGATGTTAATAGATATAAATTAGCATATGAAACAGCATTAGTAGAGTTTCTTAAACATAATATAACTGATGATATTATAGATTATATTTCTATTAGTTCATTAGGAGAAGTACATTCTAAAATAGATAATTTATATACTGGATTAAAAGATAGCGATGTTTTAGATGTAGAATTTATGGTTAATGAAATCATGGGTAAAATAGTTATTAAAGATACTAATTATCATCATTTTATAAGCAGTATGGTAGAGTTAAGTAAACTTAATCCTGATTTAACACCAGAAGAAGCTGCAACTATGGCTGCTATTAATTTAATTACAGATTATGTATTTTTACAATTAACTACAGGTAGAGTAAAGGTTTATTAATATGGAAGTTATAAATACTGAATATCTAAAGAAAGATGATAGTTATATCAAGTCTCTTTTTTTAGTAAAAAATAACAAAACCATAGTTAAAGAACCATTAAAAATAGTATTTCCAGAAAGATTTATAAATAAAAATTTAGCAGTTATGGGTTCGGTTATAAATATAGTTGGTGTATTTGGTATTATAGCTAATAATAAATATGCTACAACTATGGCCCCTATTATGTTTAGAACTACACCATCAACTATTAATGAAGCTATGATAGATGGTGTTAACTATATAGTTTTAGAATATATTAAAGATCAATTGTTTATGGATGATAACAATCTTAAACAATCAGAAGGTTTTATGTATGAACTATTTGAGGAATTATTTCTTAATGGTAATGTGCCTTGGTATGTTGATTATAATTCATTATCTAAATTATTTTTAGAAGCTAAGAAATATGCTAAGTCTAAAATAGGTGATAGTGCAATAGTTATGGAATTATTAACGGCTTTAATTACTAGAGATATTAAAGATAAAAATACGTTTTATAGAAATATTGTAAAAAGTAGTAAAAATAAAGAACCATATACATTCGTCGGTCTTAGTGATATTTATTATTCTTATAAAGATACAGGTAGTAAATTAATTGGTAACTATTTGAGATTAGGTATAGATAGCGCAATGATTAATAAAGAAAAAGAACCGAGTAAAGTAAATGCTTTACTTAGAAGTTAGGAGATAGAGGTTATGAGTGGTAAAATTATTATTTCGTCTGTTAAAACTAATGTTGATAATAGAAAATTAGAAAAAGATGAAAATGGTTATTATTTAATAAATGTTGGTGGGTTTAATGTATTTAATTCTGCTGGTGACTATTATACAGCAGAAGGTGTTAAGGATTTATTAATGAAACCTAATGGAGCATTCCAAAGAAGATTAAAAGCTGGTAATCTTAGATCAGAAGTAGAGCATCCTAAATTTGTACCTGGTATGAGTAAACATGAGTTTTTTAATAGAAATCTTAAAATAGATTTAAATAACACATGTGCTCATATTAGAGATGTAATATTAGAACCTACAAATGATTCTTCAGGTTATAGAAATGATAAATTTATATTATGTAAATTATGGTTAAAACCATCTGGTGTTAAAGGTGATGCTTTACAAAAATCATTAGATAATCCTGATGAAAATACATGTTTTTCAATAAGATCATTTACTAAAGATACATTTATAAATGGTGTTAATGTTAAGAAGTTAGTACAAGTTATTACATGGGATTGGGTTGTTGAACCTGGTATTGCTACAGCTACTAAATTTAAAACATTAGGTGTTGAGTCAATGGATGAAGTAGCAATAGAGTTAGATGATATTTCTAATGGTGATGATATTAGTGAATGTTTAGAATGTTCTTTAGAATCACATGATGAAAAAATGTTAGTTAAAGAATTAATTAAAAATAGTAAATCAGAAAGTAAGTATGATATTGTTAATAAATGGTAATGATTATAGTAAGGTTATTTCCTTACTATATGATTTTAAAATAAGGATTTAATATGGATATAAATGTTGATATCGGACAAATAGTTAATTTTCCAGGTGGTGATGACGAGTTTAATAAAATAGATAGCGTTAATATAGTTGATAATGATTGGGTTAGTTCAAGGTTTATGGTTAGTGATGATATGCTGCATCCTATTGATGCGTACAATAGATATGCTTCTACAGCAGATACTAAATTTACAGATTCATCTATAGGCGGTAATATACATATTAATCCTAGACCTCAATTCACTAGATATGCGGATATTAGAGCAAAAGGGGTAGCACAAAGTAGAAATGAAGCATCTATATATGCTAAAAATACTGATTTAGGTATGGGTAAATATTATTCAATGTCTATAGACGATAACCAACAAGTGGTATTTATGGAATTTGGTGTTCCTAAGTTTAATAGTTTAACAAGTTTCTTTTTAAATGCTATTGATTATGTAGATAGTGTTATTGCTAATACAGGAAGAGAGCCAGTTATGTATAATATAGGTAAACTTATTGGCGGGATAGTTATGTTGGCTGCATTTCCATTAGTTACTTTATCGATATGGGCTATTAAAATAGCTACTAAATTAGTTATGGGTCATGGAGCATTTGATTATTATAGATTAGATCCAACTATGCCTACATATTGGGGTACTGTTAATAATATAGTTACTAATATAGCTGTTGAGTTAGGTATGTTATCTCCATATTTTTTACCTGAAAATAAAAATAAATCAGGAACTATAGGTGTTCCAGTAGCTATGGATAAGGATACTGTAAAAGAACTTAGTGAAGCGTTACCTGGTATTGTTAGTGCACATTCTTCGTATATAGATGTGTTTGCTATAGCTACTAAAGCACAATATAGAGCTAATAGACAAAAAATGTTAGAATATAAAGCAATAGAGAAAGGTAAGATAAATGTAAATCAACTTAAAGAAGCTATGTTAGAAGAGCATAGAACTGAAGTTATTGATAAACCCAAAGCAGTATCTGTTTCAGATTGGTTTAACTCAACGTTAATGTTTGGTAATTATTCTAGTAAAAGTGGGCAAGAAACATATCTTAGCGATATGAAGAAAGCTATGGATGTTAGAAAGGGCGATGAGAAACCAGAAAATAAACCAGCTGAATCAGCTGATAAAGATGCAGATAAACCAGCATTAGCTAAAGCAGCTAAAGAAGAAAAAGTTAATCCAGATGGTACTATAAATTATGAAGATACTACTGATAAAGATAAACAACAATTTAAAGATGAGAGTACTGTTATGAAAACCGTACAAAAATGGGGTGGTTCTGTAATTAATGCATTTGATGCGTCATTTAGAGGTGGTGGTGCGTATGCAGTATTTGCTGTAGATTATACTGGCGCCGCTAGTGAAAGTATTTCATCTACTACTTCTGAAATAGAAACTGGTGGACAAGTTAAATCTTTATCTAAAAAATCAAAAGATATTAAATTTAATTTAGCTGGAGGAAATTTTATAGAAGGAGCAGATATTATAGTAAATGGTGTTAAAGATTTTGCCGCTGGTGCTTTAGATACTATATCTTTTGGATTATCTTCGGTATTGCAAACTATTACTGGTGGTGGGTATATTAATATTCCTGAAAAATGGGATGATAGTAAAGTATCATTACCGCAACATACGTTTAATATGCAGTTAATATCACCTTATGGTAATACATTTTCTCAATTACAGAATATTTATATACCATTATCGATGATATTAGCTGGTTCTTTACCTATAGCAACAGGTAAAGCATCATATACATCACCATATTTATGTAGTTTGTTTTCTAGAGGTATTCAAAATACTAAATTAGGTATAATAACATCAGTTACTATATCTAGAGGTACTTCTAATTTAGGTTTTAATAAATCAAGAAGACCATTAGCAGTTGATGTTAGTTTTACAGTTACTGATTTATCTCCAGTATTAAATGTAAATATTCCTAATGGTATATTTTCAGAGATATTCTCAGCATCATTTGATGACGATTCTCCTTTAACAAGATATGTATCTATGTTAGGAGGTAGAAATATACTTGATGAAAGATATAAAGCTCGTAGATTAAAGATACGTGCTAGTAAAAGAGCTATGGCGTATTCACAATTATTTAGTGGCGCTAAAATAGGTATGACTTTTGGTTCTACGTTAGAAGATATATTAGGAGTTGCAGTTTCTAGTATGTCTATTACAGGACAACATACAAGATAGTAAGATGGTATACACCATCTTACTATATTTTTATATTATCTCGCTAAATCACCTAATGTAGAAGCGATGATATTGACTTTATCTGATTTAGTAGGTTTATTATTAGGTAATATAACATGCTTATTTATGTTATTATTTGGTATAATTAGTTTAGGATTATTGTTTGTATTAGATTCAACACCATAAATTTTAGATAATCCAGCAAGGATATTATCAGTAGTACTATGATGATTGTTTGTATCATTTTTACCTTTATTTTTACTACTACTTATTGCTTTAATAGTCAATAATTCATTTTTATCGATATTAGTTCTTTTTTTACTATTAAATACTGAATCAACAACACTGTTAAACACAGCATTATTATGAGATATAGAATAATCTGGATTACCATTTTTATCAACATTCCAATTAGGGTCTATAGTATTCATACCATTAATTAAATCAACATACATTTTAGCTGGTTCAGAAGTTACAGTTTTAGTATTACCTATTCCTTCTATTATATTAGGTAATAAACCTTTTATATTGGCTCTACAAGCTGCTTTTTCAATAGGGTCTTCTACCATATCTATAATGCCACCTATAGTTTTAAATTTAGTATATATGCTTTTATCTATATTGTTAGATACAGTATTACCTATAACCATTAATAAATTACTAGGTGTTGTTATACCAGTAGATAATACTTTAGATACAAAATTATTAACATCATTACCACCTAAACAAAATACAGTTTCACTAACTGATTCTAAAACTAAATTTTTTATTTTACCGATTGATTTACCAGCTTCTACTACATTATTAATAGTGTCATATGCTTCAAATGCTTTACCAGCTATTTCTAATCCAGTAGGGCCTATAGTGTCTATAACTTTATTTGCTACTTTGTTAATAGTATCACTAGCCATGTTTTCTATTTTATTAACATAATTATTAACTTCATTAAGTTTACCGTATATTGTATTAGTAACATCATTAATAGTATCAGTAATAACATCAGGTATAGGCATCATATTTATATCAATATCTAAATTAATAGTTGGTACACAATCACCACTACTACCATTACAATTACTATTATTTGTATTAATTGCATCATTTTTTAAGTTAAGATCACCATTAATAGCAGATAATGCTGTGGCGTATTTGTTTAATGCGGAATTTAATGTTTTAGCTTTATCTAAAATTAAACAATCATTTATAGTTAATTTATTTAATTGTCCATCTAATATATTATTTACATTCATTAATATATCATCTGATAATGAACTTAAAATATCATTTTGTATTTTGACAGTATCCATTATTGCTTTGCTATCACAATCATTATTTTTATTTGTAAAAAAACTAGATAAATCACCAGCATTAATTAATGTTCTATCATTAACATCTTTATTTTCTATTTCTGATAATATTTTATTTTTAATTTTATTTTCATCAACGCAATCTATTGCGGTATTTGTTACATTACTTAAAGTACTTATATTGTTTTTTACTTTAAATAATTCATTTTTTAAAGATTTTATTTTACTACCAGGAATAGATATATTATCTAATGAAGTATCTGTATCACTAATGAAATTTATGTCTTTCATTAATTTATCACCCATATTGGGAATTTTAACATTATTAGTAGGCGGTGTTATTTCAACACCTGCCGCTACTTCTAATCCTGTTGTTAATATTCTATCTATACTTATACCCATAATTAACTCCCACAACAATCATCATATTTGTTTTTTAAATCTATATAATCATCTCTCAATCTATTATAAATTTTAGTATCTTTATTAATTTTTTCTTTTAATAATGATATTTCACTATGTATATTAGCTAAAGCAGCATTAGATTCATAATATTTAGTCATATAGCTTCTATCTACTTTAGGTTTATTTTCCATAAGTAATTGTATTGCTTTATCGACTTCTTCAGTTTTATATACTATTGGTGTTGTGTTAACTATTTTAGGTTCTGTAGTTACACCTATTCTGTCATAAATTAAATCTTTAACATCACTAACTAATGATGTTAAATCAAATTTTTCAGGCAAGTAATTTAAATCTATAGTTAATGCTTTACCCTGATATTTTTTATATGTATTATCAGGCCAACCAGTTATGTATGTTACTGGTATTGTTACTTGTTCATTACCGTTACTTACTAATGTAACTAATGATGTATTTTTATTTATATCATTAGTATAATCATTAATAGTTAAACCAGCAGGAACATATATTGTGTTATATGGGTCTATACCATTATTTATTAAATCTCTAATAGTTTTTATAGCTATTATTTCAAATTCTTGTTCGTTATTAATTAATTCCGAATAAGGAGATTTAAAAGTAAATATTCCTTTTAAACCAATACTGGGAGTAAACATTATTTATCCTTTTCTAGTATATATTCTTCTAATGATGTTAATATATTATTATATTTTTTCATTTTTAGATGTCCTAAAACATTTAATAAAAATAATCTAGTAGTGTTATAACTATTTAGTTCGTTTTTTAATACTTTTTCGCATATAATATAGTTGTTTTCTTCAAAACACATTACTGGTTCTGTATCTTCTAAATAATTAAGTATATTTAAATAACAATTATTTACTATTAAATTAACATTAGTAGTATGATTGTGTTTATTTTCATAATATAATATTAATGTTATAATATCTTGTAATAAATTATAAATATTTTTATTTATAATTTTTATTTTTCGTCTACTAATTGTTATATCATTAATCATAGTTATATAATTAGTTTTTATTCTATGTTTAATAAATTTTATAAGTCTTTTATTAGAAGGTTTTTCTTTTTCTTTTATTAAGTACCATTGTTTATCTTTATAAATATTTTGATTATTTTTAAATGTATTTACTATTAGTGTGTATAAATTATTTATTCTCATGTCATATTCCTTTAATTTTTTATTATGTAATATTCCCAGTAAATGTACTACCGCAATCTGAATCAGATTCTTCTATAGTCCATATTATTGTTTTTATATTACGATAGATTATTTCAACAAATTTGTAATAATAGGGTCTCGAGAGACTTTTCATATATCTTAATGTTCTAAGTTCTTGAGCTATAGGGTTGGCGATTTTAGCAGCGTCGTTAATAACACTATCTATGTTATTACATGCTTCTGGTTTTCCGAAACCTATAGCTTTAACCCAGTATTCTGCGCACGCTCTACCTATTTCTTCGGGCATATAATGTGGGTCTATTTGGTTTATGTATAATGAACCAGCAGGTGGAGATATTATGAAGTTTTTTAGAGATTCAGTAGCTTCTTGAAATCCTTTATCTAGTTTACTTTGTAAAAAATCTAAGTAATGTCTGCTTATATTATACGGGGCCGATGTACTATAAGTAATATATTCATCAGCTAGTATTTTTGCGGTTTTATTTATATTTAAACTCATTTTTACTCCTTATTTTTTAAATGTATCCCATCTTGCTTTTATGTCCATAAGTATGCTTTTAGTTTCTCCAGTAATAGGTACAGGAGCTCCTAAATTACCAACCCACATTGCGTCCATAATAGCTTGTAATGTTTCTGATATTAAAGATACTATTTCGTCGGTATCATTTTTAATACTTAATGTTTTTAAATTTACTTGTTTGTGTTCTCCTATAGTTTCGGTTCTATTCTTTTTAGTATTGATATTGGTAGTATCATTTATTTCATTTAGAGTTTTAGTTTGTCTATTAATAGTATTATCACCAACAATATTTATTATATTGTTAGTATGTATTGTTAATTCTTCTTTATCACTATTTAAAGTAATAAAATTACCTTTACCGTCAAATATATTTAGTAATCCTTTTTTAGTATCTAAATTAAAATCATATGTTGTTAATTCACCATCACTATTATCAGTATGTAAATGCACTACTTTATTTATAGTGTCTATTGTAACAAAATAAGCTTTATCTAAATCAGCACCATCTGGAGTAATTGATTTTCTATTAGAAAACACAAATGTAGCTTTTTCATTCTTTCTTACCATTTGTTCATTATACATAGGTATCCAATAAAATCTATCAGTATTACTATATCTAAATAGTAATACTGTTTCACCTTTACATACCATAGGAGGGGTAACTCTATTACTTCCTAAGTTAACCCATTTAGCTTTTATTCTAACACTTTTATCTACAACTATATTTTCATTATTATTTTCAACACCTTCAGTCTTTATATTAAATGTTTTTTCATCTTTAATATTACCACTATAGTTAGGTATTTTTTCTATAGGATATACATCAATGTATAAACTATCTTCTACTATATCATTTATGACTTTACCTATACTATATAATTTTAATTCACTTGTTAACATACTTATTGTCCTCCTTTATGTTAATAGATTCATTTCTGATATCATTAAGTCTGGTTTTCTATATACCCCTATTGTTTCTAATACAATATAAAATACATTTAAACTATCTGTAACTAATTTCTTTTTATTAATCATATTAATAATAGGTTTAGGTATACCTCTACCACCAGCAATAGCTACAGGAACTTTAATTATACCTATTTTATCTTTTTTATATTTGCTTATACATTTAGTAAACTTTTCAGCTATATCTCTATCTTCCATAGTTTCTAAATAATCTTTCATCATTTTAGGTGTTTCAAATTTAGTAGGTATTTTTAATACCATATATTGTGGTTCACCAGGATAACCATAACCTTCTGAAAATACTTCTTTCCAGAATAAGTGATAGAAGTATGGAGTTTTAGCTTTATTCTTATCTTTATAAGAAGAAGGGTCTTTTATTTTTTCTTTTTTAAATATATTAATATTACCTTCATTTAGTAATTTAAGTAAATTAGTTTCAGCTTCAACTACTATATTAATGTATTTTTCTATATCTAATTTTTTACCCTCTTCTAATGTACGCATAATATCTTTTATCATATTATGTGCTGTTGCTACAACATCTTGGTCTCCAGCACTTGCTATTAAATGCACGCCTTTTAATTCTAAATCACTTTCTTTGTATACATTACCTTCTTGTATAATAGTATTAGCAAAATAATGTTTACTCACATTGGCTGTTACAAACACTGACCAGAAAAACTCATTTTTCATTTTTAATAAATCAGATAGTTTATCTTCAATATTCATATTTTTACTAAATATCTTTAAGTTATGATCCATAATCTCATTATTCATAGTCATAACAGCACCAGCTAACGCAACAGCTTCAGGTGTAAATTTTAAATTACCATAATACCATTCTACCCATTTATCATAACTACCACAAGTACTATCGGTATCTGATAATACAATAGCATCTCTAACTGCATCTTTCATATTAGCTATGTTTATAGGTAACATATTAGTAACATAAAAACTTCTTATTAATAATCTATATTTATTAAATACGTTATTAATATTATCAGCTGTACTACCTAACATTAATAATAGTTCGCTACCTATTAATTTGTTATAATCTATACTTTTACCTTTAATTTCTTTACTACAAATAAGATGTGCTAAATTTCTTACCCCATCACTACATTTAGTAATACTTTCTAATGGGTTAGTAGAACCAGTTAATACTTTTCTACTTAATCCAAATAGCATAGTTTTAACTAATTCAGGGTTATATTTTTTAAGATGGTGTAAATCATTAACATACATAACACCAACTTTTTGATATGGTTCTAAACTATCAATTATTTCTTTTATTACATTTTCTTTAGTCTCGTCTCTCCAATATAATCTACTACTATATAATACCATATCCATAACTTCATCAGTAGTTGGTATATGTATATTGTATTTATTAATAGCTGCTTCTATTTTACTTTTACTTATATTAGAGATAACACTAGCTATATAATTAGCGGTTATTTCAGGAGTCATAAATAATTTATTACCAGCTACAAAAGATTCAGTAATAGCATTACCGATACTAGCAACACTTCTTGTCATACTTGTTAATGTATAATGTGCTGATGGATTATTAAGAACTGTACTCTTACTAGCATAAGCGCCACTTAAACTATTATTGAATATCTTTCTTACTTTTTGTAATGTATTATAATAGATGTATTTATCCATATCTCCTAATTGTTTATATTTAAAAGCATTCTTTTTATCTTGTTTTCTTTTAACTATATTAATATTTAAGAATTCAGCATGTAAACTTTTATTTTTAGTTGGATGTAAGTATGCTGTAAATGAAGGAACAAGAACTTCATTACTTTCTATACTATCTTTAATATAATGTGTTAATGGTAATTCGTTAATTACAACATCACCATTTTCTTCTCTTTTTTTAAATTTAACTTCTGGATTTTTAGCGCCGTGTTCTTTTATTGTTTCTTTTACTATTTTATTAGCTGTAGCTATAGGTATTTTATATTGTGTAGCTACTAGATTACTCATTTGTTCTATATAACTATTAACTGGGTTAAGGTCAGTTATATATTCTTTTTTCTTAAAAATTTCCATTATTTATTCCTTATGTCACATTGTTTTCAAACAACAATCCGAACAAAAAAAAATAATAACCTCAATATATGAGGTTATTTTATACAGAATGTGCTATTTCAATATCAAAATCTTTAAATCCTAATTCTAATAATCTTAAGTTAATAACTTGTTTCATATTAGTACTAGTATTTCTTATTCTAACTATTAAATCAGTCAGTTCAGTTTCACTAAGCTCAAATAGGTCGATATATTCTTGTGCTAGTATTAATTCTCTACCACTAGCATCTTTAAATAAAATATATGTTAATTCTCTTATATTTTCTGGTAACATATCTATTTTACCTAATAACTCATTATGTAAGTCATATAGATTAACATTAGATAATTTTTTAGCTTGGTCGTAAGGCATAATACCATCAACTTTAACAGCTATTAGTTTAGGACCTAATACTTCAGGAACATATGGTGTGATGTCATATGTTTTGTATAATTCAAATTTCATATCTTATCTCCTTATAGTTAAGATTATATTTTCAAACAACTCTTTGATATACATCTAAAATTATAAATTTTTCATTATAATCTACTAATACATGTAAATATGGAATATCTATTATTTCTTCATAGATGTTTAAAAGGTTACTATCTTCATCGGTTTCTGCTACCATTATTATATTGTATTGTTTTTTCATAACTGTAATTATATCTAATATATGCATGATATATTCATAAACATCATCATATATTATATCAGCTAATTTTGATTCTTCAACATTTAACATATCTGAAAGTACCGATATAATATCAAATATAACATGGTCTATGATTTCCATATCCATATAATTAGTATTCAATAATAGTAAACCTACAAATTGATATAAAGTATCGTTATAAGTATCCGTTGATAATAATCTATTTAATTCAATATTTTTTATAAATAATGGTGGTAAAGTTATAGGTATCACATACCTATAACTTTTATTAAAATTATTTGCTAATGTAAGATAATCCATGTTATCTCCTTATTTTAGAATATATTCATCAACTATCATATATTCTTTATTAATAAAACTTAATTCATGTATTAAATCAATATACCCGTATTCAGCTAATAAACTGTTGAAAGAACACATGTTGATATTAAATATATCTTCTATATTATAATTTTCCCTTATATGGTATATTAATTTAAATAATCTATAAACAAAATCACTTACATCATTATATGTTTCATCATTGATTATAATATCATTTTCATTATTAAAAAGTTTTAATTTTTTAATAATATCGTTAGATATTTTAAATACAGAAACATCACTAGTATTACATAATATGTTTATAAAATATGTCAATTCTATATCTTTTATACGGCTACCTATATATGATTCTAAGTATTTATCTCTAAATAACAATTTAGGTAATAGTATAGGAATTACATATCTAATATTATGCATATACATTTTATCTATTTCATTTTTTAATAAATCATAATTATACATCTCTAAACACCAATCTAGTTGTATTTTTATCAATATCTACAACACCAAAACTTCTATTCATTACTTCTGGATGTAATGCTGTCGCTTGTTGTAATATATTACCAGCTAGATTAATGGCATCTATTATGGTGTATTGTGATACTGGTAATCCTAATTTATTAAAATGGTATTTAATCTTATTAACTATATCATTTTGATTTGCTTCGATATCACCCCATAACATCATATGTATGATTTCTGTTAATAGATTACTTAAATATATAGAATCTATAACACTATTATTCGGGTTTATCAATATATACTCATCAGGTGTTTTTATTATTGCTATTTTTCTATTCATTTTTTACTCCTTCTATTATAGTTATATCTTTAGATAGATATATGATTTCAATATTATTATATGTTCTTATATATTTTTCTAAATTATATGCTAGTTCTCTTATAAATGTTATAACTATTTCAAATGTAGTTAAATCATTACTTAGTTGTAAATCATATCTATATTGTTCTATTAATTCAAATATATCGTATTTTATATTAGGATCGTCAAAGTATATAAGAGATTGCATCGCTTTAGTTAAAAACTCATATAGTATAGTATTATCTTCTAAAACTTCATTTAGAGTTTCTAAATCTAATGTAGTTATATTATGTAATAATACACAGTTATATGGTGTGGATATTGCAATTCTAGTACGCATTATTTACTCCTTATATTCTACTATAAACTCTACATTTAAATTATCGTCTAATATCTTATTAAAATAGATATTTTCAAAATCTAAGTCTTCTAATTTATTCATTACTGATTTAGATATAAAGTGATATAGGGTTACTATGTATTTCATATATTCATTTGGATTGTAGAATATTGAAATATCATTATGTGTTGGTTTCATATTATCACTTTCAAAGTTTTTCTTTACAATTATGTCAGTAGTATCTTTTATAGTATTTTTATTTTTATTAATATAGAAAGAGTAATTAGTTAATAATATCTTTTCTATATTAATATTTTTATCAAACCTATAAAAATACTTTTTAAGTATCCCTAATGGAATATTTATTTTTAATGTTTTCATATTTAATCCTTAATTCATATATATCAACAATCATGATATTGTGTTCAATATTTTGAACAATGCAATAATCATTATTTGGTGTATCATCGTATTTCAATAGTATTTGTGGTAAGTTATGTCTTTTCATCAACTCTAGTAAACTATGTTTAAATATAGTTACATCTTGTGTTATTACTGACCAATGTGGTAAATTTATATCGTATATAGGTATACTATTTCTGTTTACTATGTTAGCTACTACATTACTTAATAATATAGTTGGGTCTGTTAATGTGTTTATTAATATTCTATATATTAATATTTCAGTATATTCTGTGTTGATTTGTTGTATAATATCATTATCTATACCAGGTATAGATTTAATATTTAAATATTTATTAACATCTATACTATATAGATTTCTTAAATCTATAATAGTTCTACTTGTTAATATATGGCCATTAGGTTTATGGTTATTGTCTACTAGACAAAAAATATCAGTATATTCATCATACATCGTGATATCCTTTTAATTCTTTAAATCTATATTCATAAATATTCATACCTCTATTTAATATAAAATAAGGTCTAAGTATATCTATACTCCATATATAATCATGATATTTTTCTATAATAGGTATTACTTTACTATATATATCATTATACCAAATAGTTAAAATAATATCATAATCTTTTTTAATAATATTAGGTACATATTTAAGTATAATATCTTCAACATACATTCTACTATTATCGTCATAATATATATTGTTATATATTGGATTACGAGTACCATTTATAGTATTATATTCAAAATCTATAATAGTACTAGCGTGGTCTACTATTGTAGATTCTATTATATCCTTTACCATATATGCTGATAAATATGGATGATATGGTATATTACTAACTTCATCAGCATTTATATTCTTTTTTAATTCTTTAGGTAATAACGCTATCGGGTCTCTATATAATTTACTAAATAATAATCCGGGTTCTAAAATGTTATATTGATTTAGTATAATCTCTATAGAGTTTAATTCATTATTTATATCTATAATGTAGTTTTTCATTGGCTCTCCTTAAGTTTATCCAATAAATTATCGTTTAGATAATTACTAGAAACTAAAAAAATAACATAGAGGAATATCCCCTATGTTATAATACTAATCCGTCTTCATTAGCTTCAGAATAACTACTAACTTCATCAACTACGATACTGTTCATAATGTTATCATAGTCTTCAATTATTTTAGTTATTATTTTCTTTTCATTAGCAAATATATTTGCGTATGTAACCATATGTATCGGTGTTTCGTTTTTATATAGATTTTTAGCATTCTCATCAGTGATAACACCAACTTTATTATGTAATAGTTTAATGTTATTTTCAATTTCACATTCACTATCACATAGTGTTCTACCAACGATAGGAATATAGTAATCTTTCATAATTAAATCTTTATTAAAGATATCTATTCCGTATAAACCTTTCTTAATATTTAGTTTAGGATTATAATTATTAAGATTTAATATATTTTCCATATCTTTAGCATCTATATCTTTATTCTTACCAGATAAGAATACTGCAAATCCACTCATAATATTGAATAACTCGTTATTAGCTTTTTCAATAGCTTGTTTAGTATTAGTACCATATATGCTATTATTGACATAACTAATACATAATGGTGTTTTAGCAATAGCGTTTAATGTAGCTAAAGTATCTAATGTGTTTTTAGCATATAAGGCCGTTGAAGTATCACCAATAACAATAGGAACTACTGGGATATTTAAAGCCATTAATTCTTTAACTAATAATGGTCCTGCTACACTTCCACTACCTGATGATGCTGTAAACATTACGAAGTAATATTCACCTATTTTATATCTAATATTGTTTTCATCTATGAACTTCTTAATACCTTCAACTATACTTTTAGCATTAGTTGCTCTTAATCCACCACTACCATTGATTTCATCTTCTGTTCTGTGGATAGACTCTATTAGGAATACATTATCAGTTGTTGATTTACTTGTATCTATATACTTAACATCAATACTACTAAATCCACTACCTAAGTTATTAACTCTTTCACTAACATATTTAGAAGCATTAATACCTCCACCACCACATCCGATTAATTTAATATTTGTTTCTCTCATTTTTTATCCTTTAATTTTAAATATTGTTTATAACTCATTTTAGCTACGAATACTACTCTATTACCACATTCTTCACATTTGTGGTCAAAACTAGCATACGCTATTATATTACCGCATTCTTCATTAACACATTTAAATACTTTTATTCTTTCATGTTTAGGTGTGTGTTTAGCTTTTACTTTTTTTCTACTTATATCTATAGGTTCATTATAGTGATTTTCAGCATATTCTTTTTTAGCTAATTGTTCTTGTTCTCTTTTAATTTTAGCTTTTACTTCTTTTCTTGTTTCTTCACCAAGTGTATCACATATAATACAATAACCTTTTCTTTCAAGCATTTCATCTACATTACTAGCCCACTCAACAGCACCACAACATTTACATTTATATTCCATAGTCTATCCTTTTAGTTTAGTTTTCTAGTATACTTTTTATATTTAAATATACTTCATCATCTTCAATGTCTTCTATATCGATGTCTTCATTTTCTTCTGTATAATCTATGATATTTCGTCTAGCTACTTCTAAGTCAGTTAATGTATCATAATAGTAGCTGTCATATACATCAGTTTGTTCTGCAGTTTTAGTAACTCTTTTAGCTATCACCCAACAGTCTTTCCATTCATCGTGTAATTCGATAAGTCTATCCATAACAATCCTTTTAATATTAAATTTGTTCAATTTATATGTATGTTCGTATTTATAATATTCTATTTTCTTTATCTTTAAATTTTTTATAAAGATAATTAATAGCAATAGTTATATGCTTTATTTCCATCTTATCCGTAACCATAAATAATTTTTGCATTTCTTCTAAATCAGGATGAAAGTCTAATATTTTACCTTTCTTAATTTCTTTAATTATTCCTGAATCATTATCTATAACAGATATTATAAAATGTCGTAAATCTTTCATTTTATCCTCATACATCATAGCATTTATATCTAATGCTTTTAGATCTTTAAATTCATTTATTTGGTCTAAAATAGGGACACCATCTATAGTATATTTAGCATAATCAAATTTATCATGTATTTGTGTTATCCATACATATACTATATCATTTCTCTTATATAAACTTTTAAATTTTTCATGTTTGTTAATTAATACATATTTACCATTAATATCTATTAACATAAATCCGTTAGTTTTATCATTTCTAAGTACTCTTAACTTCTGCACTACATTATACCTCTTTTTACTTTTTACATTCTCATTTGTAAGCATTTTTAACTCCTTATAGTTTTATTCTTAATATATTTTTATATACATTATCTGCGTATTTATTTAATAACTCATATTCTTCAGATGGTTTAAATACATATTCACCACCATAACTTTTATTAAAGTTAGTAAGTATACTAAATAAATTATTCTTATTGACTAATCCACTATAGTCATTTGATTTCATTTTGAAATCATTATAATATTTATATATAATATTAGTAGCTAATACTAATGTTAAATCATTACTATTGTATTCATCATTTTCTTTAATATTTGGACTTTTTAGTCCATTTATTATAGAGTTTAATTTACCAACTATAATCTCTTGATATTCAGGTGGTTTAATATATAGCTTAGTAACCGCTTTATTATATAAGTCAAATATTGTTTTATACTTATATTCTACTGGTACCTTATATCTATCTAATTTCATACTTGATAATTTACCATTAACTTTAACTAAATGGTATTTTTCAACAATACTTATGTTGTTTTCTTTTAAGTATTCATCTTTTAAAGATTGAATCATATTACCAAATAGATAAAAGAACATATCATCTTTCATATGTTTTAATAATTTCTTATTAAACTTACCTATATTGATTACACTACCACCATATGTTAATGTTACATTTTTTAATATATCTTTTACTTTATGCTTTCTAACATTGAATAAGATATAGTTAATAACATCTGGCTCTAAATCTTTTATTTCTTCTATGGTTAAATCTTTCATACCGCAATCTATAGTATCACCGTATACTCTACATATGTTCGGTCTATAGTCGTATATTTTACAGTTACCACTGTTATCTAAAAATGGACAAACGTGTTCATCTATTCTTATTCCTTTACCAGTAATCCACTCAGGTTTAGCAATAACAAATTCATTTCTACCTACTTGATAAATACCTAAATTACCTCTATCTAATATTTCATCATTGTAATGTAATTTAGCTAACTCATCACTATTAAAAGTGGGTACTGTATTACAACAACTCATTTCCATTTCATAACATGCTTTACATTTTTCTTTACAAAGACTACCTTTACACATGGTCATTCCTTTAAGTTTATTTTATAATAAGCTATTACATAACTTATTACTATATGAATATTATATAGTTAATATTTATTGGGATTAATTATATTGATATTATAGTAAAGGATATATAATGATTGAATATTTAGTAGCTTGTGAATATTATAATTTAAATCCATCTTTAGAAGATA
>Ga0256837_1000658_pt1 | contig 27985 bp, 27 predicted proteins | sample 4562384metaG_FD_185976 | JGI IMG/M metagenome (GOLD analysis project Ga0256837, IMG submission 185976) | Hydrothermal vent microbial communities from Guaymas Basin, Mexico - 4561-384 | ecosystem: Environmental > Aquatic > Marine > Hydrothermal vents | place: Mexico: Guaymas Basin | collected... | reverse complement strand
AAGTACACCAAATACAACTACTAGTAAAGCATATACATCGAATACTACAAGAGCAACTGTTACATCAAATACACTAGCTTTTGCTGTGAGAAATACAACAGATAAAACTGTTATTAGAGAAGGTTCATTAAGTAGAAGTAAAGTATTTGTTTGTGATAAGAATTTTAAAACTCAAGATGCTCTTAATTATATTGGAGATGATATTAGAAGAACTGCGATTGTTATGGCAAAAAATGGAATTTTTGAAATTATAAGATCAAGATTTGGAATATTTCACATCAAATCAAATAATGTTGACCTTCCTGCAAGACAACTAAAAGAATTTAATTTTGAAGATAAATGGTTTATCCCGAAACCAGATTATTCTTTGCTAGAGAAACTATGGAAGATGAATAGATATGTAATGCAAACTAATAATGGCGCTGAATTTTATGCATCTTTATTTTGGAATACTGAAAAACAAGAATATGAAATTGTAGTTCCAGAACAAACAGTTAGCGGTGCTTCAGTTCATTTTGAAGAACCACAAGATACAGATACTAAGTTTCTTGTAATCGACCACCATTCACACAATACAATGAGTGCATTCTTTAGTGGAACTGATGATAATAATGATTATGCAAGATTCAAAATTTCTCTTGTTATGGGTAAAATATCATCAGCAGGATTTGAAACTAAACAGAGAGTAGTTATTAATGGATTATTCAGGGATGTTGCATTGAAAGATATATTTGACAATGTTCCTTCTGATGAACTAGAGCCAGAACTACAACAAGTTATCAGAGCGAAAGTTAAAAAAGAATATTATAACTCACATGCAAAAAATTATGAATCTTTATTCAAATTATAAAAAGTAGTACGATTAATTTCGTACTACTTTTATTTTTTTTAACTTCTATAAGTTTGTGATTTAATATTGATTCTTAAATCATTTGGTTCATCACCATTTATAGTTTCAATATAAATTCCTAAATTATCTTTTGTAATTGGAACAGGTAAGAAGTAATATGTACTTGTTGATTCTTTAATTTCTAATCTCAATGGTTTTAATGTATCAACATATTCTTCATTTTGAACATCATAATCTCTTTTAACAAGTTTAACATCTCTCATCAGATTATTTTCTTCTGATTCCCAAACACCTATTTTAAAAGTAATAATAATACCATCTTCACTACCTTTAGTATAATCAATCTCAAGATATATTACAGGATCTCCATTTAATTTTGCGATACCATATGATTTCATATCTGTTGATACTATTTCAATACCTTCATATAATGCTGTTTGAAAATCTTTATCTGCTCTAAATAAAATTGCCATACTTTATCCTTTTTATGTATTGTTAATTATTAGTTGAAACATAACTATATATCTTAAATAGATCAGGATTATCTACTGTAAATGTTAGAAATTTTCCTGTTTCAGGAACTTCTGTTTCAATTTCAGTTTGGTTGTAGTTTATATATCCTCCTTCAACAACAAGAGTAACTGAAGAGTTAATATTATTTCCTTGTGAATCTTTAACATATAATGTTCCTGATACATTAAATGGAGTTTGAGTAACAGGATACTCTTCTTGTTCCCATTCAATTTCAACCTTATAATCAATAAAATCAATATGTTGGGGAGTTATATGTATATACTTACCAGAAGAATAATGTAGAATATAACCGTTATTTATAAATGTTGCGGCAGGTTTTATCTCATTTTTGTTATAACTTTGATAAGATACTTGATCAGCTATAATTTTTTTGTTTTCATAATCTACATCTAATCTATAAATAACATCATAATCAATATATATTAATCTTTTATTAGAATCTTCATATATCGTTGGAAACGCGATTGTTTTAGGAAGTTGAACTGAATCAAGTAACATTACTTTAGATTGATCTTCATTTAATTCAAAAATATATCGATAATAGTTTTTAGCAGTAGGAATATATACATCTAGCGTTACAATTCCGTTTTTATAATTAGTATATAGAATTGATATATATCTGGTAGATGTTTGATTATCAGGCGTTTGAAATTCATCTAAAATTATCTGATCTGATAAAGGAATTCCTTGAACTTGTATTGAACTATTATCATAGTCAATTGAAACAGTTGCTGTTCTTAAATATTTATGAGTACCATCATCAACAAAGAAAAATAATAATCTGGTATCTAAAGTAGTAGATAATTCTTCTACTTTTTGTGTTATTCCAAATAATGATCGAACAATTGATTCTCCATCATTAATTTGTATAAGTTCAGAAGTATTGAATTCACTAAATGTATAAGATCTATCTGATATATCTATTTTATATAAAAATGTTTTGTTTGCTTCTTCTCTTTTACTAACTTCATTAGAATAATTGATATTTAAAAAGTAAATAAAATTATCTTGTACATCAAGAATTGCGTCACAATATCTTAATTGATATTCTCTACTAAAATAATCATAATAACCATAATCAATATTTGCAAGTAGATGATCACTATTATGTGTATAGTATATATTGTAAGGATTAGTATCAGTATCTAAAAATAAAGAAAATATTCCTGATTTTGATCTTAAATCTTTATTAACAACGATATTATATATATTTCCATTATATTCATACTGAAATATAGGAGATGGGAACTGCAATCCAAAAAATACGATGTACATACGATCAAGTAAAAATTTTCCAAAATTATAACTGATTATAGTTTTGTTATTATAACCAATAAATCCCGTATATAATATTTCAGATCGATAATTATAAGTTAAATACCAGTAATATCGGGATTTATATGTTTCAGGATCTCTCATAGTTAATTTGTCTGATTTATTAAACAAATCTAATTGAATAGGCATATAGTAGTGATCTCCACGATTACTAAATATAAAACCCACTACAGTTATATGAGGATCAAATTTATAATAAGTTTGTCTATGATCAGGAGGAGTTATTGAGGAACTAGTTAATTGATTATAATATCCTCGATAATCTGTTGATTTTGATTCGGTATATTTTTTAAACGATAAATAATTCGGATTTTTTTCAGAAATCCATCTGTTCAGTGAACGAACATACATAATATTATTATTTGCATCATAAAAATAACCTGGATAAGCTCCTCTATGATTATTAATTAAATCATTAATCTTATCAAATGTATTCATATATAATCCTTTTTAAATAATTTCTCTAACAGATACATTTATTACTACAGTGATATATATTAGATTATCAAGAACGATTACAAATTGTATATTGTTTGTGGTTGAAATCGTTCCTGATATCTTATGTTCTTTTTCATTATAGAACAAAAATAATGGTAAGCCAAATATTTGAATTGAATTATATTTATGTACAAGATCATCTCCAAGTTTTAATAGTGATGGGTAATATTCATTATAGACTGCCTCAAGAATAATTGAACCAAGTTGTATGTTATTATCTTGATCAAGTAATTTCGCTATAGAAGATAGAGATTCTGTATCAAGTGTAATTGCTGTTTTCTTTTCCTCAACAAAAATATCTTTTTCAACAAATGTATTATATATTGTTGATGTTAAAGTTTTTTGATTACAAAATGTGCCTATTTTTTGGTTAAATATTACTGAATTATTGATTAATGTATTAGAAGGAACTTGTTTTACATAAACATGGGAATATTTTGTTTTATATATGTATTGATCTTGGTTTATATATCTAAATGAGGGTGCCATAACATAATAAGAGTGTTTTTTAGGTACAGGATTATTTGCTGTTATGGCTGTTGTAGATATCTTTTCTAATACGAAAGATGGTGACTCTATTAAACTATTAACTATGTGATTTTGTTGATTATCTTCAACACATTGGTTAATATTTAAGACAAAGGTAAACATAAATTATCCTTCACTATTATCTGTTGTATTAGTTACTGTTACATTATATGTATTTGATAATTTAATTTTTGATGAAACATTAAATAATCTTGTTGAATCATTTGAAAATTTTTCGAGTATATCTAGTTTAATATTAACATTACCTGAACTTATAATAGTTACAGGGATAATTACTTCTGTTTGAGTTGGTGTAACTTCAATAAATAATTCATTCTTTTCTGGTTCTGTAAATATTGCATTATCTGAAACGATGGTTAATTTCAATCTATAATTATCATCTGTAATATTTGATTTTAATAATTTAATATGTGTATCAATTTTATGTATCTGATCATAATAATATTGTGATTTCTCAAAAACTATATCAAATGAATCTATTTGAGTTAGTTTTTCTTTGTAGATATCATATGATCCATCACTATTATATGAGTATTTTGCATAGTATATATCATCACCGATTACAATTAATCTTGTACAGTAGAATATTTCACCATAATATTTCCATCCATCAGGGGTGAATCTAATAAGCATCATATATCTATTATTACTTACTAAAAATCCTTCTGTATAGTTAGGATATATTGGTTGAAAATGTCTATAACCGCCAGGTACTGAGAATGTTGTTTTATCTTTGAAATATAATTTATTATTTACTTCATCAAATAGAAATACATAAAAAGTATTATCTTGTTGCACTGTTATATATTTATTATCTTTGAATTCATGAAGTAATACGATACCACCATTAGCGGTACTTGTAAATATCGAATCTGTAAATAACATATCAGAAGCGTCAACTTCTAGTACCTGTTGTGAATATGATATGTTTTCAATATCATCATAATTTTCTATAATTCTTATAACTACACCAGGAGTACCATCACCAACATCAGTTGTAACTGTAATTAATTTAAATGTTTTATTAACTTTATCAATTATTGATGCAATAGATGCTTTACTAAGAGGAAATGATTGATTAAAATTAGAATTTGAATCAGAATAATATACATTTATTTCATCTTTATCTGAACTAATAAGTAAAATATCTAATTCATTAATATTTTCTACATAATTTTTTACGAATTTACAACTTCCTACTAATCCATCACTAAGACGATGGATTGATCCACTATAAGCAATATATTCATCATTAATAATACATGGTATATCTGAATCTGTATATTCAATAGAACCATCATCATGTATAATTACTTTTTCTAATTTTGTTCCTTCATTTGCAATTGCTATTTTATATTTACTTGAATAGGTACTATATTTAATATATTTACCATCAATTACATAATATCCGTTTGAAGGATCACCTGTAGTAAATAATAAATTTAAATAATCTATAGTACAGATATTTTTTGATGTATCTTCTGCCCATAAAATTTGTTTACTTTTTATATAATCTTGAGGATTATTAAACATATAATCCTCAAAAGTTTGTATATTTTTAGATAAGTCAATTAATCCTTGTTGTGTTTGTAATTTATCTTCAATTAGATTATAAGTTATAACAGGGTTAGGAAAACTTGTTCTATTTTCGTGTTGTTTTGTATATAACATCATAAAATCCTTTCTAAATCTTGTATTCTATTACAATTGTATCTGTTGTTGAATCATTTGTTTGGAATGATACTACTTTATTGGTTGTAGTATTCAGGATATTTGAATTTGAATCATTAAATATAATATTAGTTCCAATATATGTAATTGGAATTGTTTTATAATCATCCTTATTATAATCATAAACATAAACAATAATACTATTATTTGTTCCTACTTCTCGAATCCCATAATCTTCAAATAAACTATGTTGAACAAAATAATATAATTTTTTATCTGAATCAAATCGTAAGATTTCAATTAAATTATCACTTAAGTTATATAAATATGTAACATCATTGTCTTGAATAGGGATACTGTTTAGATTATAGTAGAAATAATCTTGCTTATTCATAGATATCGCTTTTATTAAATAATCAGTAGTTGATACCAAACATGATTTTCTATATTTTTCATTATAGTTATATTTTGGTAAAGTTATAATGTTTTTAACATTACTAATAGTTTGTTTTGCTCTAATCTTAAATGATCCAGATTGGTTAATAACTGTACTAATATATAGATTATTATTTGATATATCAAATATAGAGATATTTAAAACAGGATCAAAATCTATTTGAATTCTTATTTGTTGAGAATTATCGTTTACATCTTCAAATATTATGTTTTCATCTAATTCAACTTCTTCTAATAGTAGTGATAATCCAATTGGTTGAATATTTAATCTATATATTTTAATTTCTTTAAAGTATTCAAATATATCATCAAATGTAAAAAGAGTTAGTAATGAACCTGATTGTAAAGGATCGTAATCATTTGAACAACCAGGTTCATAAGTTAGTTTATTAATTTCGTCAATAGTAAGTATTTTGGTGTACACTCTAAAATGATCAAAATAACCTTTACTAAATGACCCATATGATATTAAATCAGAATTAATTGCACCACCTATACACCAATTTGTTGTAATCTGTGAAAAATCATAATTAGGTAAATTATCAATAACTAATATTCCATTAATATATATTTTACCTGAATTATCTATTGTAATGTGCGACCAGTTATTTAAAGGAATAGAAATTCCTCTAGTTTGATCTCCCCATGTAACAGAACTTACAGATATTTTTATATCTCCTGCATTAAACAAATAACCTGATGATGCAGTAGGATATACCCAAAACGATATTGTTACTTCTTCACTATCAATATTTGATATTCCAAGTATTAATGCTCTTGTTTCATCAATATATAATGATTGTTTCCCAAATTTTTTGATTGTTGTAGATCTTTGAGCATTTGTAATTTCATTTGAGCCATTTCTAACGATACCTATATATTTCTTATAGTATGAATATATTTTGTAATTTGGATTAATTTCTGATTTTGCTGTATAAGCAATATAATTTAATTCATTTGATTCGTTTATAGATATATTTGAAATATGTTCAATTTGAAATTCTGTTGTAGTTACAAAAGAAATATTTTTAATAATTATTTTATCTCTTAAAATATATGATTCTGTAACTATTTGATTATCTTGAATAAATAATAAAAATAATTCTCCTTGATTAATATCTTTATCAAATTTATAATCTAGAATATAACAAATTCCTTCAGGTAGATCTAGTATTGTATTATTAGTAATATCATCATTCATGAAATTTATAAGGTAATTTTTCCCTGTTTTTGTTTTACTAAATATTAAATATGTACAAGTACTTTGAAAACAATCGATATGATATCCATAAGTTGCTGTTTCATCAAAATAATCAACTAGTGATTTATTAGGTTGATAACTTAAAGTATCATTATATAGAATTAAATTATTTTTAAAATATGAATAAGTAAAATTTCCAACGGTAAATGTTTCATATAGATTTAAATAGTTTATATTAGCATATAAACTAGGGAACTTATTATCTGGATCAAAGCTAAAATAATTAAGTAAAAAATTACTTCTACAAAACGATATGTCCCTATCTACAAGATAATCAAGAGTATTATCTTCAAACATATATGTATATATTACTGTAGGAGAATTTTCAAATACTGTTAACATAACATTACCGATTAGATAATAGTTAAACGAATTTGTTAATAACAAATCAAACTTTGTAACTCTGTCACAATCAATTAAGTCAACTCTATTTTTCCCTAGTGATACCATTTGAAACCTTTTATAAGTTGTTTTTAACCGAATAGTAGAACAACTTTAAAACTTATATAAATAATTAAGGAGATGTGATGATTCTTATTTATACTGATAAATTAAGTGAAGCTAATTTATTCTTACAAACATATTTATCAAATTTTAAACAAATAACTGTTGAGCCTCAAGCATTACATTTATTTAATAATACAGCAATTTATTTTGATAAATACCCTCAAAAATTTAGAATATTACATATTAATAAAAAACAAAGATCTCAATTATTTTTTGTAATAGATAAATTTTTCTATAAGAATGAAAAAGAACATAAGGAAGTTTATTCATATGTATTACATTTAATTAACTCAGATTTTAAATTGGTATTTTTCTCAATAAATGGAACAAATAATCCCCGCCCAAATTTTAAAGTTGCAGGATTAATTAATTCACAGATTGCAGCAGTTAATAAAATAGTAGAAACTGTAAATAAAAATTACGGTGACTTAAAAATTGATTATAAGGTTAGATAATGGTTGTAAATTTATTTTATAAAAAATGGAATGATCTTTTTAATTTCCCCACAATTAGTTTAGATTTAGAAACTCTTCAATTATATGAGGGTCAGGATAAAAATGTTGATACGATTCACATTGACCCTCAACATTTAAATAGTACATTTGAAGTATATTCATTAACATTTATGACAACAAACGAATATTCATTAACTATAGATATTGCTTCATTTAATTATTCAGGAAAAAGATATAGAATACTGTTTTATATTAGTAATACAATAAAACAAGATAGAGCAGCAAATGTTGATGAGTTTAATAATCCAGTAACTGCTGTTCTTCCAGAATATATTCAAGTATCTGATGGTGATGAAATTATAACATACAAATTATTTACAAGATATCAGGATACCTATTATTATAAAGGTATGTTATTTGGACGAGATAAACGATTCTGGATTAGTTTTGAAGCATATTTTAAAACACTAGTTAAATCATTTTCTATTAAATATCTCGATAAGTTGCTTCAAAATATGACACAACCATTTGGTACTCAAAATTTACACATAATATATAATTTTATCACTTCAACTTTTAGATCATTTGATGATGAATTCGTATTAGTACCGCCTGTTGTACCTGAATTAAGAAAAACAAATTTTCTACTAAACTTGGATAAATCATAAAGTATAGTTAAAGGATAAATTATGACAATTGAGATGGAAAAAATGATGAAATCAAAATTTACAAAAGCAGATTTAAGAACAAAAGTTTTACAATCTCTTGGTTTTGATATTACAGTTGATCAAAAAGAAAATCCTTATAAGATTGATACGAATGAAAGAATTAGTGATGATATTTTAGATGATGGGTTTATCGATTTATCATTTAATGATGATTATGAAAAACTAAACTTTATACCTAATGATGATAATCCTGTAGATTTAGATGCACAGTATGATGTGATACTTACAAAATATAAAGATGATCCTTATGCACTCACAATATATTATGTTGAGATTTATCCAAATGTAAAAAATGAATTCGCAGAATATCTTAAAGATTTATACAATGAAAGATACAACATTATCATTAATTCATTAACTAATATTGATCTAAGAAAACAATTATATACAATTATAAGAAATCTAAATAATATCTTAATAATGTTGTTATATGATTTTTCAAATTATATATTAGAAAAAGCTCAATCTGATAATCAAGTGGAATGTTCTGATATTAATCTTATAGATTCATACTTTGATATTGTAGAAGATAATAAATACGCGATTAAATTAGCGTATTATACAAACTATGTTTTGAATAACCCAGATACTGTTAATTTAAGTAAATATAAAGAACTTGTTCAACAAATAAAGAATCAAACAAAGCAATTTATAATCGATGAGTTTATTCAATTTAATACGAATTCAAATATATTAATGATGATAAAAGAATTACAATCTATAGATGATATTGATTTAAAAGTTGAACTATTTTCAATCATTAGTGTTCTTTTAAAAAGGAATAAATAATGAAAAAACCATTGGATTTAAAAGAAATTTATAAATATTATATAAAACAGTATCGACGATTTATTCCTGATTTTTATGCTGACAAAAATAGAATAGATGTATTTCCTCTTTTTGGTTTCTATAATATTTATGAAAATACAGAAAATATTGAAAAATTTGGACCAAGAGCCTATTTTGATAAAAAAACAGGTTGGATGTATATTATTGTTGATAAATATGGATTTAAAAAAGCAAGAAAATTTTATACACAAGAATTTCCAAATAAACGACCAGCTAAAAGATATATTTTCGGATTAAAATCAAATAAAAAAACAGTATTATGTGCTATTGCGACACATGTCTCAGCAAAAGTTGAGGAACAGAAACATAATAGTACAAAAAGATATTTAACAAAAGCAAAAAGACTCGCTCGAGAAATTATTCATAAAGATAAAAATGAATTTTATTTTAATATGAGAAGAATTGACTCTGTTATTCTAAAATTTGTCTCAAAAAAGAAAATATTCAGATACAAACCTAGTTGGTACAGAATATACCAACTCGCTTATTTATCAAAAGTATTTTGGAAAGGAATTTAAAATGAATTTTGATTATAGATCAATTCCTGATATTAGAGTTGTTCCAAGTAGTATAAAAAAGTATAAAGTTGTTTTTGATAAACTTGATTCAAGATTTATTCTTGATCGTTTAAGAAAAATGGTTATGAAACAACAATCAATTATTAATAATACATGTATTAATCCAAAAGGTGTCAATGTTGATGAAATGCAAGAAATTTATAAGTATATTATAAGAACGATAGGTGAAAATGCATATATAAATGTCCTTGAAGACAATACAGAAAACTATTCACTATTTAGATCAAAAACAAGTATTGTTTCTACTTATATGTTTCTTGTTTTATATGGAATATATCTAAATAATAAAAAGATAATTTATTATTCATATTTATCATATGGTATCTTTATTTACTCAAAACTTTTTGTAAAATTTATAGAATATTGTTCACCTTCAACATTTGAAGATGCTATTAAAATAACTCATGGATTATCTGTATTCGTAAAGGTATTTAAGAAAAGTTCTCATATAGGAGTTCTCAATCTATTTGTTTCAACAGAAATAAATAAATTAATAACAGCAATTAATCATGGAAAATATAATGAAGTTGTATTCTCAAGATCATTTTCTTATATCAAAACAAAAATAAATCAGTCATTGAGATCATTTGCTCAATATTATCATAAAGTAGCAAATCAAAAGAAAAATGAAACAGATGATGAAGCGATATCATCATCACAAATTAGTGTTATTTTAAATCAAATATTTTCAGCAAATAAACAAATCACAAATATTCCTTTACAATATATTCCAGTTTTAACAAAAGATCTTAATATAGATAATAACCTTGCACAAGAATTTATACAAACATATATTCATTTAATTCATACTGATAAAGATTTTGAACAAAAAGTTAAAGATATGTATACTGATATCTTTAGATTGTTTATAAATCACCTAACAAAAGTTTGTGAAGTTGTATTTATTACTGCACTATATAAAATTACAACACTAAAAAACGGATCATTGGAATTAGTTGAACTTAAAAGAAAAATTGATATTGTATTACACTATGTTGTAGCACATAGTAAAAATAAAGACAAATTAAGTACTCTCTTAGATAAAACAAATATTGCAAAAACAAGAAAGTTATTTATTAGGTTTATATATTTCATATATATTAAACCAGCGTTGTGTTCATAATAAGAACACAACGCGTTTTTATATTTTTAACATTTTAAAAACTGAATATAAGGAGATTTAATGAGTAAAGAACTAACTAAAGAACAAAAAACAGTAATTAATTCTGTTGAAGGTGAAAAAACAATAAAACAAGTAGATGGAGAAACTGTTGTTGAATTGGATGAAGCAGGAAGAGAAGATATGCTTAAAAAGATGAATGATGTATCATATGATTACATCAAAAGATTTATTCAATTAACACTTGAAAATAAAGATAAAGTTAGTGAAGATTTTTATTCTTTTATCTTAAAGTTAAATGAATTTATCACAAAATATAATGCACCTTGGTATGTACCAGTATATCAAGCAATTAAAAATGGAATCGTTGCTCTAGTACATATTAATACAAATCATGAAAAATATTCTTGTTGTTATGATTGCTTACTTGAAAAAATTGGAGAAAATTTACACTGGATTCTTGATAACTTTAATCCTGAATCAGAAGAATATAAAACATATCCTGTTAGATTTTCAATGGCAAAAATATTTAGATATGCACAAGAAGAATGCAACTATCCAGGAAATATTACTGAGGAATATTTTGAAAAGATTGAGAAATTAAAAGAAGAAAAAGCAGCACAAGAATCACAAGCGATGAAAATGATGGTTATGATATCTGACATTATGGAAAAAGCTAAAAAACACAAATCAAACAAAAAAGAATATAGGTTTTTATTTAATAGAATCTTACTTGATGCTAATCCAAATAAATATAGATTAAAACTACCAAAACAAGTAGGATTAAATGACCTTCTCGATATTGTAAGAAGATTAAGTAAAAAATATTCAATTGATGAATTTGTACTTAAATTTAAAATTCCAAAAGAAGTAATTAAAGTTCTTGAATTAAGTGATGAAGAACTAGAACAAGTTCATGATGAAAAAATCAAAAAGAGGTTATTGAATGAAGTAGATGAGCTGAAAAAACTTGCTGAATCGGTTGAAAAATTAACTAATGGTAAATTAACTATTGATGAGCTCGCAAAAGGAATTGAAGATGAGGAAATTCAAAAAATATTAAAAGAATCATTAGGAGATCTTGAAAAAACAGAACAGGACTCAAATAATAAACAACAGTGATAATAATCGCTGTTGTTCTTTCTTTTTTCATCACTCATATTAATACATATATAAATAATACAAAATCAAATAAAAGGTTTATTAATGGCAACAGATATTATGCAAAGATCATGGTATGAAAAATATAGGCCTAAAAGTTTAGATGAGTTGAAACTACCAGATTGGATGATGAAAAAATTCAAAGAGTATATTACAGATCCAACAAAAATACCAAACTTAATTTTTGTTGGTCCTCCTGGTTCAGGAAAAACTACACTTGCTAATATATTAGTAAAGAATGTCATTAAACATAGAGATGATTATCTCCAGATAAATGGATCTGGTTTAAAAATTGATATGGTTAGACCAGTTCCAGGCGATCCGAGTTCAGGGTTGATTGCAAAGTTTGCTTCAACTCCACCAATTAAATCAAAATATAAAATAATGCACATAGAAGAACTACAAAGAAATACAGCAGCAATTCAAGAAACATATAAATATTTAAGAAATTTGATTGAAGCTACATCAAAATATACTATTTTCTTAGTAACAACAAATAGTATTAATGAGATTGATAAACCGTTGTTACAAAGATTCCAAATATATACTTTTAATGTTCTTCCAAAAGAAGATATCAGAGCATATCTTAAAAAAGTATTATCTGCAGAAAATGTAGAATACTCTGAAGATGATTTAGAGTATCTTATTGATTATTATTATCCATCTGTAAGAATGATGTTACAAACTGCACAACAATTTACTATAGATGGAAAACTACAACTACAAAAAGATATTATTGAACTTAATACTAAATTGATTCAAATGATGCAAAATATTATCGCATCAAGGGACCTTAATTCCTCAACATTTAATGAATTCGTTAGTATCATAAGATATAATCAACATCTTATTGATCTAACTTACATAATTACAAATTTATTGTATTCATTGAATCCTATTGATCAATTAACAATCAGTAAAAATATGACTCAATATGCAAATTCTCAAGTTCCTGATATAGCACTATTAGGATTACTTGGAGAAATCATTTTAAATAATACAAAAATAAACTAAAAATAAGGAGAATTATAATGGAACCAAATTTTCTAGAATTAAATCTTAAAGATCTTTTTAATGTACTTGTTCAAATCCCAGATGTACAAGATATTGTAATAAGAAACAGAATATTATGTGTTAAAACTGATAGTAACGATTATGTTTATATTGATTTTACAAAATATGATGATAGGTTCAAACCTAATGAAAATATTCCAGACGATAAAATGACTTTATCTGATTTTGGTGTTAAATACAAAACTGTAAAAATTTTAAGTGATAATTTTGAAAATACTGTTCAATACTTTGAATCTGATGACTCTGTACTATTCTTATTTAATGCAAATCAAGCATTTAGATCAAGAATTCCGATGCTTAATAACAACTATTCGTTAGATGAATGGAATGAGCTATTTGGAAATGCAGAAAGAATAGGAGAAATCGTAATAAGATTATCTGATTTCCAAAAAATCAAGGCAATGCTTGAATTATATAAAGCAAATCCTTGGCTTGAACTAACAGATGATAATGAATTATCAATTTCGGTTATTTCATCAAACAAAAATGATAGTTCATCATTCCCTGTTTCTGAAAATATTTTAGGAGATATTATTAACAAAGATGATCCTATTAAATTACAAAGAATTCTATTTACATATGGATTCAACAGTGATGTTAATCTTGAATTTTATAAATCAAATGATAATCTAGTTGTTAAAGCAACAGGTCAAATTGATGGGGTTGATGTTAGTTATGCATTTATTGTAGGATTAAATAATAGCATTGATGATCTTGATGTAGATATTACAAATATTTCATTGGATTTAGAAGGAGTATAGCCTCTATAAAGGAGAACTATGGCTAAATATACAGTAAAAAAGAAAATATTAACTAAAGATAAATTTAGTAAGTTATTCAATCCTGAAGCAATTAAATTTTTACTCGGGGATGATATAAAAGATTTAGAACTCGATGTTGAAAAAGGGACTATTTCCTTTGTTCATCCTCGTGGTATGAAAATTATAATGAGTAAATGTGAATTTAAAGATTTCATTATACAGTTATTAAGTGAATATCATAAAACGAAATTCAAACTTGTTTACTTTGATGGCAAATATGTGTTTCAATACAAAGTAGGTGATCAGTTAATAAAAGGTAAAGCAGAAACTACTGAAGAATTATTAATAGTTCTTCAGGAAATTATTAGTGATCTAAAAATATATCAATAACATATTAGGGAGAGTTCCCTAATATGTTGTTTCTTATGTTATTTTTTTTTATAGTATAAGAAACAACATATATAAGGAGAATAAATGAAAACTTGTAGAAAATCAAAACCAACTAGAATATGTGCTTTGAAATACTTTTTAGGATTACCTGTTGAAATTAATAAAATTGCTGAAAATAAATATAATGTTATCGCATCTGTGAAAATAAATTCAAATATTAAATATTATCTCATTATTACTGATGTAAGATTTAATGTAATAAGAAAAAGAATAGCATATCCTGAAAGATTTAAAACAACAGAGGAGGCACAAAAGTATCGTGCTAAAATTATAACAGGGTATTCAGATTCAATAGAACACACAATTACATTTAATAAAGGAAAGAAAACAGAGAAAACTTACTATATCTATGAATTACCGTGTAGTGAATATAATTATTCTATGAAAGATGAGCATCAAATTATTAAATCTGCTATCAGATTATTAACTGCTGATACCAATTTACTAGATTCATATAGATATGAATTAAAAAATTTATTATCAGATGAAATTAAAAGAGCATTTGAAGAGGGATATGAAGCAGGATTTAATGAAGCAGTTTTAGGTGTTAGACCATGACAATAGAAGAATTTTTTAGAAAAAATAATTGTTACAAAGTAACTGCTGAAGGTAGTATTAATACCAGATGTCCTTTTTGTGGAGATTCACAAAAACCTCATCATTTAATAAATTATGGACAAGCTTATATTTTTAAAGATGGATACTTTAAATGTTTTAGATGTGGTAAATATACAACAGCACAAGAGGCAATTATTAAAATAGCTCAGAATCTTAAAATTGAACCTCCTCAAGAAATATTAAATCAATTTAAGATCACATCAATTAAATATATAATGAAATCAACAAAGAAATATGATTATTATGAACAAACAGAAAAAACATACAAAGACTATTCATTTAAGATTAAATATCTCAAAGAAAGAATAGGAGATAATATTTCTATTGATTTTATTAATAGATTTAAAATTATTCTTGATTTAGACCCATATCATGAACACATTAATAAAAAATTTAAAAACATAAAACCTAATGAATATGTTGGATTTTTATCATATGATTCAAAAAGAATAGTGTTAAGAAAAATTACAGATGATATACGATATAGATACTTATCATTAGCAATTGAACCAACATATGATTTTTATAGTTCTAATGATTTGCCACAATTATTTTTTGATACTAAAACAGTAGTAATTGGAGAAGGTGTTTTTGATATTTTAAATAAAACAACAAGAGAATTATTTACAGGAGCATATGTGGCATCATTATCTAAAACAAGTATAATATCTGCAATTAGACAAATTTTTATGAAGTTTCTATTAAAATTTAATGTAATTATTTTGAAAGATAGAGATGTTGATATTAATTATTTAAGATTTATTAAAAAATCAGTGAGTGATTTCACAACAAGTTTTAAAGTATATGAAAATCTTGCAGGTAAAGATTTCGGTGAAAATAAAATAATTCTCAATAAAATAGAAATTTAAAAGGGAAATAATGAATCTTGAGAGACAATCAAAAATACTAAGATTAAAATTTTTAAAAAATACTAATAAAACAGCAGATATTATAACATATAATGCTTTAGAAATACTTGATAATATTTATAGAGGTGATTTTACACTTCATATATTAGGACCTTATAAGGATTTACTATATGATACAATAAATCCTGATATAAATGAACCTATTGATGTTTTAGGAGTATTTTCTGGATCAGAAAATACCTATTTTGGTTTTACAAAACAACATTCACCTATCGTTAAAACAGTAAATATACAAGGAAAGATAGTAAATTTTCATCTATATGAAACTAGAAACTTTTTTAGAACAATAAGTATCAGCAAAAATCTTGATGAAATAGCATTTGTATATAGCTCATCTATTAATATGTATTATATTGATCAATATGGAATACAAATATTGAAAATAAAAGATACATTAACTAATAAATACCTTCAATTTAATTATGAACTTAAAACAAAATCAATTGAGTTGCTTAAACAATTTAAAAATGAATCAGATATAAACAAAAAATATAACTTGGCGTATAATGGGTTTCTATACGCATATTTATTATTTATGCTAACTGATTCGGAAACAATTTATTTTCCTGTTGTTGATAATGATATCTTAACAGATATTAAATATCAAAAAATCAGTGTTGATGAGTTGAGTGATGGTGTTGATTTTGTTAAATCTAATCTAGATCAAATTAAGATGCTAGAAACAGAAGTTTTTAACGATACTATGTATCAAAAAATAGAAGAAATTTGTATTGTATTAATGAAAGATATTCTTTCAGAACGGTTAAAAGGATAAAATATGTATTACTTAGGAATCTTGTCTCTTATTAGTTCACTAGGACTAATATATCCTTATTTTAGTACAGGAAATATTCAGTTTCTATATGCAACAGTAGGTATTTTATTTTTTGGGTTGTTATTTTATATTTTCTTTCATCATCGCTTAATGATGAGAAACAAAGAACTAATGTATATACTTGAAAAAATGGAGAAGATGTATTACTCAGAATTAAAACTTGTTGAAGAAGAACATGATAATTATAAAAAATCAGTAAATAAACTAAAAAAATCAATCATACAACTTTTAAAATTATCGCAAAATTTACAACAAAAAGAGCAAGAAATTGTTGATTCATTAATTAAAATACAATATAATTTGGTAAATTTAATTACTGATATTAATGGTTTAGATACATCAAGAAATATATTACATATAGAGAAAAATTGTAAAACAATAAGTACAACTGTTGAATTTATTCAGAAAACATTATCCTCAATACTTCATAAGAAAGATATCAATATTAACATAACAAAATATTATAACGATATAAAAACTATAATTGATACACTACTAACTATCGCAAATGAATTAAATGATACAAAATTAAATGATGCTCTAAAATTATTAGATTCTAAATTCTTTGACATATACAACGAAATACTATCATTAAAATCACAAGTTGCTAATTATAGAAATAGTATTGAATCATCTATTAGTTCATCACTAAATAATCTAACAAAGATTGATAGTATTTGTATTGATATTGAGGAAGATTTTGATTCAATGCAATCACATCTTAATAAAAAAATAAATGAAATTTCAGTAGAATTAGAGTCAGTAGTAAATAGGATAGACTTTTTAATTAATATTAATAAGGAGATAATTGATGGAGTACAACACATCGAACAATGTAAATCAAGATATTTATGAAATAATTGAATATATTGAAGAAGATATGTTTTTCTTTGATAAAAAATATAAACAAGGAACTTTTGCATATGAACTTGTAAATATTATAAGAATACCTTTTACTATCACTTTAATGATACTATTAATTCTTGCAGTTATTGTTTTAGGGGTTATTGGTGCGGGGTTCTTTATTGTTGCTTTGTTTGTAATGTTTGGATATGTTGCTGTAAGATTTATTCTTATTGATTTACCATATAATATTTATCGAAAGATCAATAGTAAGCGTTAGTAATACTAACGCTTACTTATTTTTTATCAATTATAAAAGGTATGATATGTATTCTACAAGAGATATAGAGAATAATTATAGGATAAAAACTAAAGTTATAAATGGAAATAGACTTATCCTTACAACTGATTCACTTGATAGATTTAGAGTAAAATCTATTCTTGATGATAAAAAATATAATCCTTCTTATCCTGAGATTATCTTTATTAATGAACATGATAAAAATATTAATCTTCCTGGTTTGCATAATAAATCATATAAAGGAACTGTGTTTAGAATTAGGGATAATATACAGAATCTATATCAATATAAACATCAATTAGTATCTTTAAAAAACCAAGGATGTTATATCGGTTTAGATTTAAATTTTAGAGATTGTCTTATAAATTTAAAACTAAAAGAAATTGATTTTTGTGATTTTATTTACATAAATGGAATTAAAAAAGTAAATGATATTACAAAGATTTATGAATTATTAAAACCTTTAAACAAAGATATTATAATTTCACTAAACTATGATTTCCATTTTGATAGATTCAAAATAAATAAAAAATCTTTAAAAGAAATGAATAATCTACATATATTAATTGAATCAAAACCAGATTATTTTTTACAAAATAAAAAATATTTCAACACAAAGATAACTAATGAAATTCTAGAATTCTTATTAAAAGAAACAACATCAAATATTTATATTGATGATGCATTAAAGATTATGTTAAATCCTATGATAACTTTAAGCTCTCAAAAGATCTTTAATACATCGTATAATTATACTCTTTATTTAGATTTTAATGATAAAACTAAAGCAATACCTTTTTTAATAGTTGATGAATTAACTGATATAAATAATATTGAAACAATGTATAAGAAACTAAAGGAGAATTTATGAAAATTTTAGGATTAGATATTGAAACAACAGGAGTTAATGTTGAAAAAGGAAATGTTCTTGAAATTGGAGTTGTAGGTTATGATAGTGAAGAAATGGATTCATTAGAAAAAATTAATAAAGCACCTAAATTAACAATTCTTGTTTATCATAAAGAAATTACTACTGCTAATATAGAAGCACTAGCACTAAACAAAGAACTTATTAACGAAATAAGTGAATATGCAAATAAGATAGGAAATAACTTTATTGAAAACAGATCATTTATTCATCAAGTAGCATATAGTGAAAGTGATGATCATGAAGTTTGGTTGGTTGATAATGATAAAGCTACATTTGTATTGTTATATTGGCTTGCAAGAAAGAAACTTTTACAATATACAAATTATTTCTTGAATAACATGAATGAAAATAGTTTCATTCAAGACATTGAACAAAGAATTAAACAGGGATATTTTGATGAGGATTTTATTAAATCATTAAAGTACTACATTAAAGGCTTAACAGTAGCTGGAAAAAATGTTGCTACATTTGATATTCCTTATCTAAGAAACAATCTACCATATTTTAATGAGATAATCAAAATAAAACATAGAGTTGTTGACCCATCATTTGTATATACAGTATCAAGTGATATTGAAGTTCCAAATTTATTTAATTGTATGAGTAGAATAGGTATTAAATCACAAACAGCACATCGAGCAGTTTATGATGTTCTTGATATAATCTATTTGATTTATTTTCACTTTAAAAAATCACAAATCAGATGTTATCAAGCAATTGATATGGATACATATGAAATTATTGATTCAATTATCGTTGCAAAAGATGATTTTGATGCTATTAAAAAATTTAAAGAAAAATATCAAGATAAATTTGTAGCTGATGAATTACAGTTACATAAACTTGCAGTAAATGGGAGATTAAAATCATTTAAACATGAGTTAGAAACTTTGGAAACAAATGATCCTCTTTTTGTTGATAAAGATGTTCATGTTATCCACTATAACAAAGATAAAGAAATGTTACAGAAGTTAAAAGATTCAATAAAATCAGGTAAATATGTTGTTAAGTACAACAGAGTATTTAGTATGCAACAAGATACGATTCAAGTAACGAGATTATTTGGTAAAGAGTTACAGATATATCATAATCAAGATTTTAAAGATATTAAAGATTTATTAGAGGCTGACGATAATTAGCCTCTTTTTATTTTTTAACATTTCAAAAAGGAGAATACATGTTCAATCCTGAACAATTAAACCCTCTTGGAAATAGAATTATAGTACAAGTTTTAGATCATAAAACCGAAGAAAAAACAAAATCTGGAATAGTACTACTACCATCTACAAAAACTAAAAAAGTATTAAAATGTAAAATTATCAGAATATCTGATTATATTAAATCAGGAAATATTATTGATAATGCTCCATATGTTCCTGATGTTAAAGAGGGAGATATAGTTTATATTGAACAAGCTTATTTATATAGATTTGAGTCTTCTGATTATGCATATGGAAATATATATGATATTTTAGGAAAAGAAGAGTGAGAGAATAATTCTCTCACTCTTTTTATTTTTTAGAATCACTAGTATTTATAATCTGTATATTGCTTGGTATATTTGTTAGTTGTAATGAATCGGGAGTTTCGATTCTAATAAAGTATGAATTATTTTCTTCCATTAAATCTGAAATACAAGCTATTAAACTTAAATAAGATGAACTGGTTTTAATTCTAATTGTAAAAGATCTTGTTTTTTCAATATGTTTTTTAATATAGTTACATAGATCAATACAGATTTGTGTATTACATAAGTTTACTTCTATTATATTATTATTTACAACAAACATTGTTACACCTTTATTATTTATTAATTCTTTTAAATTTATTAATAAGTTCTAATATTTCTGAATCAAGATATGTAGGTTGATGTTCGAAATTATCGCTATCTGTTATATAAATAAATCTTGAAGAAATAGTGTTAATAATTTCTCTCATTTGAGATTTAGAAGTACAATTTCTTATAAGAATAACAGATTGTATCTTTTGCTCATCTGATAATTTCTGAATTGATTCATAATTAAATTCAGAATATTCACCATCAAATACTATAATATAATCTGTTATTGTAAAAAATGATATATCAGGAACAATACCACAGTTAAGAATTATATCAAAATGAGTTTTAAAATCTCTTATTGTTTGATTAATTCCTTGATAATAACTGTATGATGAAGGTGAACTATCTACATTATCAAAAAAGAATCCATCAATCATAGGATAATTATCTAAAAATGTTTTTATATCTTCAATAATCTCACTTTGTGGTCTATCAGTAAAATCTGTATCAATATAAACTGCTACTTTTTTATTAGTTTTATGAGCATTATCTATTAATAATTGATAAGGATAACTTTCTTCTAGCTCAGGAGGTAGTTTTAAAATAATATACATATCAACATTATCATCTGAATAAGAATCTATAACATCTGTTATTTCATTAATATCTTGTGATAATATGATAGGCATAACTCCTTGTTTACCGATTATTCTGTTAACGATATCACTAATTCTCATATTATATTCATATACTGTTAAATTTTCATATGTAATATTATATTGATTCTCTTCTAATTTTCTATCAAAAAATCCATTAAGGTATCCATAATACTGGATCCTTTTTGTTCTATTATATTGATCTCTAAGAATATATGCAGATTGTAAGTTTTGTGTTCCTGAATTCATTTCTACAATAACAGGATTTCCATCACTATCATATTGATATCTAACGGATGTATTTATTAAACCTTGGCTCATTGCTGAACTAACGGTTGTTTCAAATTTTCTCTTCATTTTTTGATAATTAACAAAAATCATCGCTAACAACCTTTTATAGTTGTTTAGCGATTGTTGTGTTCACATAATTAAATGGATATAAAGGCATCTCTTGTGTATACTTATTTTTACTAAAGTAATGAGTTGTTCCTTTTGTATAATATTCATTAAATATGGCTGTCTGATTATAGTGGAATGTTAATAAAATACTCGATATATTTGCATGAACTAAATTTACATATGATGTTTTTATATTGTATTCTAAACAGTATGTTGGTGATTCATTTAAATCATAATAGTGTTTAAATGATGATAAAGGAATAACAGCATAATCTACTACAGCTTGTTTTCTTGCTTGCATATATCTAATATTATTGTTATATATACTAACTGTTTCAATAAGTATATCATAAATATATTCATTTTCAAGATTCAATGTATTAAAATAAATAATGTATCTCCATTGTCCATGAACAATATATTGCGTAGGAAAATATTCATGTCGAACTGAACTTTTTTCAACATCTTTTAGATCACCTTCAGGAATTGATCTTCCTAAACTATTAGACTGATATATTGATGTATATACATGATCAATTAATTTTATTTGTTTATTATAATATTTATCAGGTATAATATTTTTTGTTTGAATTTCTTTATATCCTTGTAAAACATAAGGATTTGATGTAGAATCTATTAGATCATATCTAAAATTAGGTTTAATATCTCTCCAAATTTCTGTATATATGTCTGTTGTATAGAATTCATTTATACAACAAAGATAGTATTTATTTCCTGAGTTATCATATCTTCTTGAAATAATATGTTCTGTTTTAGTATATAAGATTGGATGAGTTCCATCTTTTAATTTATAACTACATCTAATTCTAAAACTATCATCATCTCCAATACATTTGTGATTTATTCGGTAACCAAGTTCCCAAGGACGATATACTTGAATAGTATCTAAGTTACTTGGATCTTTAGGATCTACTCGATATATATTAACATCAGGTTCTGCACGATCAGGCCAGATAATAGAATCTGTTTCATTACATGAACCTCTATGCGGGTAATATAATTCCTGACGATGAAGAACCATATTCCCATGTTTACCAGGAGTGTGTTCAGAATACAAGCTATCTTTATAGATGTATTTATTTACATATTCAATTCCACGAATATATACTAACCATTCTTTTAATTCAACATAATTATCACCTTGTTTTATAGAAGATCTATATAATCCATCAGTTCTACCTATTCTTGGCATTATAGGAGAACAAAATTTCATAACAAAATGCTTATATATTGTTTCTGGTAAATTTTCCCAGACAATTCTATTCTTATCATCAAAAATTGGATGTGTTTTGTTATCAAAATAAATTGAAGGGGGTTTTTTCATATATTCATCATACAATTTTCGTAAATCAATAGGTCTATTCCACATTAGAAATTCAATATCACCACAGAATGTTTCAAAGAATGTTGCTAGATACATTACAAAAGGCATATTAAATAAAAATGTTTTAATACCGATATTAAACTTATAATCATCTAAAATTTGTGCAATTGTAGGAATACTAAAATCTTCTTTTGTTCTAAAACTAACATAAGGTTTTTGATCACCATCGATAAATATAACATAATTCCATACATCACCCCCACATTTTGTTCTATAACCACATACACCCCACATATAATGGTTATCTTCTATTTCTTTATCAATATTTAATTCAGTGCATATTCTTGTGTAATCAATATATTTTATATTTTGTAATTGTATTCCAGGTCTCCATTCTAGTGTTGCTCTATTTAATTTATTTTTATTTACATCTTCACGATTAAATGTTCTTGTATCATTATATTCACAATATATAAACCTGTAGTTATAACATAGATCAACAAATCTTGAGTAAAAATCTAAATTCGCAAATACAATATAATAATCTAATGATTTATCATGTATTGAATCCTCAAAAACATCACAATAATCTGAACCATTAATATATGCTTGATTAAAGAAATTTAAATTACCTACTGTTACAACAATTCTATCAGAATATTTTTTTACCTCTATTGAATCTCCTGGATTAATGACTCTTCTTCCAATAATTTTAAAATCAGATCTGATAATATAACAATATACATCTTCAAATGGCATATCTTGATTGATACGATCTTTATTAATTTGTATATTTCTCCAAATCTGATAATCATCATATATTTTAAAACCTGGATATTTTCCTTTTGATTTATTATTATTAAAAAACATACTTATTCTAACAGTATAATTTTCATAAAAATCATCAAAATAAGTATATTGAACAACATTTTTATACGGATCTTCCACATTAATTGAATTTTTATGATATGATCTAATGTCAGTTTTTTCTTTGAATAGAACAAATGAAATTTTATCAAATCTACTATCATAATGAAGTTCATAAGTTGTAAGATAATCTGAATCTATTTTCATAGGATATTTAGGAATTATCAATTTTTCAACTAATTTATAATTAATAGGATATAAATCTGTTACATCTTTATATTTTAATTCATCATTTTCGATATAAAATCTAAAAATTTTATTAGTATTTTCATCTTTTACATCAAAATAATTATAAACTTGTACATCTTTTAAATTAGTAACATCTGCAAGTTCAATTAGATATTGATCACCATCAACAACCCATATGTACTTATATTCTCCAGTTGCAATATCTAAAAATACTACAAAAGATCTTCTTGAGAAGAATAATAAAACATCTTCGATAATGTATGGTTCAGGATATTTATAATCTGGCATAAGTGAATAAGTATAAGGGTGAGGAACAACATTATTAATATTTTTATTGTTATTTGCTGTTAAAACCTTTATTTGATTAAGTTCAAATTTTTCAGGAAATGTAATATAATAATTCGTAGGAAGGTCAACTTCATAAGGAACAACAGTAGTTGATGAACAATCATAAGAATATGTATCACAATACGATATACAAATTCCTTGTAAACTATTAGGAGCAAGTAATCTGATTCTTTTAAAATTACAACCACAGTAATTAGTACAAAGCCCTCCCATACATACACAATGTCCCCAGTATGACTCTTGATAATGTGGAAACATTGAATGATCATACATAAAACCAATTGTTAAATTTTTCATATTTTTCCTTTTAATATTCAATTGTGAGCATTATAGGTAGATCTTTTTCTAAATTTATTCTGATAGGGTTTGTTGTAGATTCATTAATTAGAGAAAACATTCGCCCATTTATCATAATATCTATCGACATATTAGATATAAATATTGTTTTTTGTTCATCAGGAATAATACTGTATGTTCCATCAGTTAAATATTTATTTATTACATCTCTAATATCTGATAAAATTCCTCTAATGTTAATATATCTATTTTTTCTATTGTTCCACATTTCTAGATTTTTTAAATCAGTTAAAGGTATTCTTAATCCCATTATTGTTGATGATCCTATTTCATCTTGACTAAATTTTGCAGTAGATGTTACTGCACTAATATCATTAATAAATTGAATATTTAGGTACGATAATGAATATTTAATAACATTAGAATACATATCTTTAAATAATTCTCTACCTTTTGTTGTTAATTTTACATGATATCCTAAACATTTATACGGATTGATATTTGATGCTTTTATATTTAATAAATGGTGTTCGTAATTACCAAGATTTTGATAATTTAAATATGAATGTTGTAGTTTTTCATCAGATACAATATTATATGTACTAATATCATGATCATGTTGACTTTTGTTATACAGAGAAATTTTTTCAAGAATTAAACCAGTACATTCGATATCCAGATAATCATAAAATCTATAATCAAAATCTCTGTATATAAATCCATATATTTGGTCAAAATAATTTGTATCCTTAATTTTATAAGGTAAAAATTTAAAAGATTGTTTAACATGTTTGTGATCATATTGATCATTACATGATACGAATCCTACTGATAAAAATTTATTATCAAAATTATCATCAGAGGATACTACTTCTGATTTTAATAAATTAAATTTTAGTTTATATTTGAAGTACTTTTGTTCTTTTGGATAATATAATCTACCAGTTATATCAGTAAGAGCTTCAAATGTATTTTCTTCATATAGATCACTACCAATTTCAAACTGATTAATAATTGATGATAATGAAATAGGACATATATTTTCACTAAAAAAGTATTCAGATGAATCATTATGAAACACTTCTATTTCAAATTTCTTATTTTGTACATCATGTTTTGTTCTTAAGGTATATCTTGATGTATATGAAGGGACAATATCTGCTATTTTATTTTGATAAATTAGGTATTCTTTTCCATTATTAAATGAAGTTATTTTTAATAACACTTGTTTCTTATCAATAGTTATAATAATCTCAAAATTAGAAATTATATATTTATGATAAAATCGTGCATGACCTGAATTTAACATTGTAGTTTTTGCTTCAAAATAACTATCGGTTGAGACAACAATAGGATTATTTGTTGTAATTTTAAATGGTTTATTATCATTAATAATCTTGATCTTATCTTTTTCTATTAACTCACAATTATTATATGTAACAAGAAATCTTCTATCATAATGTAAATTCATAAAAAAATCATATTTTATTAAATTTCTTGTTAATGATGTATCAATATTATAAAGTATCAAGTTATCTTTTACTTCAAAATTATTAAAATTTACTTTTTCGATTGATTGTAATAAATCAAATTCTTTTATTATAAATGGAGTATAAATATCATCATAATTTAATGTTGTAATCTGTATACAATAAAAATATGATTCACCTATATTAATGTCTATAAAATCAATAGTTTTTATATCACAAGTAAAGTAAGGGTCAATATATCGAATACACCTATTATTACATTCTCCAAAAACATACATATGTTTACCTTTTAGAGTTGTTCAAAAAGAAAAAGAGAAGAGATTTTTCTCTTCTCTTAAGATAATAGTGTTCCATCAATCCATCTAATATCATCAGAAACTTTACTTTCATAATCTTGGCTAATATCAAGTGATTTAAGATCTTGTTCACCTTGTATAATAGATAAACTATATCCTTCTCCTTGTAATGAAATATATCCTGATTGTTCTTTTTTAAATGTAATATGGAGAAAACCAGGAGTAACATAAGCATCATAATCATCTTCTTTAATTACTTGACCGTGGGAATTATATACAGTAAACTGTATAAAAGGTGTTAACAGATTATGTTGTGCCCTCCAGTAGATTGATGGTTCTTTAAATTCATAAACATGATGTACTATTTTATTTTCAGGAAGAACTATTCTAATATTATCGAATCTTGAAATATTATCATATAGAGGAATAAAAAAATAATATCTTAATACTGTATCATTATGGTATATCATAGGCATGTGCGGCTTTGAATAGAATAATAATCTATTCTTATGATCATATATACCACAACTATTATATTTAAACAATGGTGCAGGTCTATCAAAGATTGCTTGTATAATTAATCCTTTATTAATTTTATCATAAACCACACTATTGATGTAACCATCATGAGCAGGAGCTGGAAGATCATCTATTATTGTATCAGTAGGAATAGGAGCTACTGCGTTGTTTAGTTTAGCAGTAACAAGAGTTAGAAAAACTCCGTTACTTGAGATCGCACTATTTATTGCATCAATCCCTTTTTGTGTTGCAACACCTAAAATCATATATCAACCTTTTTGAAATGTTATTACCAGTTTCCAGGGTCATAATCGCCTTCATTAATTACAAGTGAATAATCATCAATAACGATTCTTGTATAATCATATTCGAATTGTGCTTTATTCATCCAATTAAGATACATATTGTTATCACCATAGTAAATTTTGAATGATAAACTAATTTT
>Ga0256837_1000657_pt1 | contig 28068 bp, 26 predicted proteins | sample 4562384metaG_FD_185976 | JGI IMG/M metagenome (GOLD analysis project Ga0256837, IMG submission 185976) | Hydrothermal vent microbial communities from Guaymas Basin, Mexico - 4561-384 | ecosystem: Environmental > Aquatic > Marine > Hydrothermal vents | place: Mexico: Guaymas Basin | collected... | reverse complement strand
TCCATATCTAGCCATAAATTACACCTTTCTTATTTCTACATTTGTTTCATGCATTGCTGCAGCACCATAAACCGGCTCAATTGCGTCTTCAATAACCGCATTATCATTTCCACCATTTTTATATGCCCATGTAAGTTCACTGCTCTCTTCACCAAATCCATGGATAAAGAAGAGTGTATCTGGACCTATTTTTTCTGTTGGATATGCCTTTAAACGTGTACTACCAGTTTTACTAGAAACTTCAACCATATCTCCAAACTTGATACCTTTTTTATCTGCTACACGCTGATTAATCCAGATATAGTTTGTCATGATTAGATCATGAAGCATAGAGTTGTTTGCAGTACCACTTTGCGTAAATTGTGCATGACGACCTGTAAGAAGTCTGAATTTACCATCTTCTACTGTAAAGTTATACTCATCTCTCCATACAGGCATAGGGTCTACACCTTTTTTAGCAAGGTTTTTAATATTACACTCAACTTTTCCGCTTGGAGTTTTTGGTTTACCACCTCTTACACTATAAGCTTTTTCTTTTTCAGGATAATATTGATGTTCATTTGCCCCTACTTCTTTATAAAATTTGTCCATATCTGGATAGAAAACACCATCTTTAGCTAATTTATGTGCAGCCTCTTCTCCATATACAGAAGCAACCATATGATGATTTACCTCTTCTTGAGTTCCTTCAAAAGGAAGTGTTAAATCAAATTCTGCATATACTTCTGATTCATCACTATCTTCAAGTTCGTCTTGTACATCTTCATCATATTTTTTTGTTATTTCAAAGAGTGGTTTTGAAATTTTTTCAGTTAATCCACGTAAAATTTCTCTTACCGGTTTTGTTTCAAAAAGAGGGTCTATAACTTTATTTCTAACTGCAATTGAAGGTTCAACTCCACCAAATGTTTTTACAGGATCCGTTCTCTCTAAATATGTACATTCAGGAAGTACAACATCAGCATACATCACTGTATCACTAGGCATTGTATCAATAGTTACTACTAAATCCATTTTTTTAAGCATTTGAGCAGTTTTAGCAGTATTTGGCATGTTCATCATTGGATTGTGTTTATAACAGAACATTCCTCTTACTTTATAAGGCATTCTATCTTCTAAAAATCTGTTTCTCCATCCAATCCAAGAACCGCCACCACTTACAATTGCACAATCATCATAACCAGATTCTCCTTTTTTAGGATGATCTTTTTTACTAACAGCTCTTGCTTCAGATCTTGCATATAAAGGTTCTAAGCCCTCATGTTTTCCAAGTTTTAATTTTTTACCAAAGATAAGTCCACCTTTAGTATCAATACCACCACCAAGCGCTTGGAAAATTGCTTGTGCACGACGAAGTTGGAAATCGTTCATTGCAAATGTTGATCTTCTACCAGGGTAATAGATAGCTTTTGGAGCATGTGCCATAAACTCTCTAGCAACAGCATAAATATCTTTTGCTCTGATACCTGTAATTTTTTCTGCCCACTCAGGAGTATATTTATTTGAAATTACACTGTTTTTGTAATCTTCAAAACCATTAAAATAGTTTGCAACATACTCTTTATTGTATAAATCTTCAGTAATAACTACATACGTGAGTGCCAGAACAAATGCAAGGTCAGTACCTGGCTTGATTGCCAGCCATTTATCAGCTTTTGCAGCTGTATTTGTAAATCTAGGATCTACACATACAAGTTTTGCACCACGGCCTTTTGTTCTCTTGAAACAATCCATTGTATCTGGAGTTACAATAGCTTCTGCTCTGTTTGCCCCAGCCATAATAATGTATTCTGCATTGTCTAAATCAGACTGAGGATACGTTCCAAGTGTTACACCATAACCTGAAACAACTGTTTGAAGACATAAAGAAGCATGGTTTAACCAGTTAGAAGAACCAAATGCTTGATAAAACTGCTTAAATGTATGTTCAGCCATACCTTCACCAGCACAAAACAGCATACTAGAACGATTGTCTTTTTCTTCTTCTAGAATTTTTGCAAGACCAGGAAACTTGTCTGTACCATTTAAAATCGCATCATAAGCTTCATCCCATGTAACTCTTTTAAACTGACCTTTACCCTTTTCACCTATACGGATCATTGGATATTTTAGTCTGTCCGGATCATATGCAGCTTGAATTCCTGCATTTCCTCTTGGACAAAGCATATTTTTTGATTTTGGAAACATTGGGTTAGGATTTAATTTTGTGATTACTCCATTTTCAACTCTTGCCAAAGCTGCACATTTATTTACACACATTTCACATAATGTTGCAACTTCTAAAGCCTCACCTGTCCCTGTTTTTGTCGTAATAGTATTTGGAATACGACTATCTGTTGATTGATGTTTGTTGCTAGCATGTTCGCTAGAGAAAAGATTTGTCGCACTAATAGCCGATGCACCAGCTACACTTAATGCCACACTTCCTTGAAGAAATTTTCTTCTAGAAACTTCTACACTCATAAGCATTTCCTCTTTTTAAATTTCTAACTGTATATAAATTTATATAAACTTATAAAGAATATTAGATAAGTCTATTTTAATATAGCTTAACTTATAAATAACTTTTGATTTAGTTATATGACGATTAAAAATTCATTTATGTAACTACAGGGAAAGAAAAAGACCACTTATAAGAAATATAAGTGGTAAAAATAAATTTTTATTTTTTAATATCTATAGCGAACATACACTCTGATATCTTGTGCAACATCTATAGCTTCTGGTGTATTTAATGCTGAAATTGCTACAGGCATACCTGCATCACCGAAAAATCCATTACTTCCTGTATATTTATAGTCCATATAAGTATAACGTACTTGTGCAGTTAATTTTTTACCTATTAAATCTTTATTAAACCATATTTCATATGCATCACCGCGAACAGCCAATTTACTTCCAGCGAGTGTATCTTCACCATATGTGAAACTTCTCCAGTATTTTGAACCGTGATTATATTCAATACCTACACGTGCCTCGTCTAAAAGCAGACATGGCCAGTTCAAACCAACGTAAACTGATTGACCTGTTTGACTTTTATTCGAACCCAGCATTCTATCACCTGGGTGTGTCTTACTGTATGCAACTGAAGCAAAGAAAATAGTATCATCAAGCATATCAGTAATTCCATCACCTATTCCATCAGCAATAAAACTTGCTGCTCCACCTGAAACATCACCTGTTTGTTTAAACATAAATGTATCATTTTTAGGTGAAGGAATTGCTATCATCCCCGGTAAATTAAATGCTTTAAACCAAACTGTATGAAGTGCATACTGTCCATCATCATATGGTTTGAATAAAATTCCTGCCAAATCAGTATTGTCAAAATTAGCAACTTTTGAATAATCATAAGATGGTGTTAATTTGAAAGTTCCATTAGGCTGTGCTATAACACCATTGTAACGTGCCTGTACATTCGACATACCACGACCAAAGCAGAATTTTATTCCCATACCTGGAATATCTGTGATATTTTCAAGATTAAAATTAAAACTTGCACCATCAAATTCCATATTGATATTGTGGCCAATTGCAGATTTTGCTTTTTGATCTTCTCTGTAGTTTACGAGTAAGCCATCTGTTGAAGGACGTCTTCCCATACTTGCAGTCCATGGAATTTCCATTCCAAAGAATGTATCATTTTTGTAGAGCCAATATGCTTCTTTTATACGTAATTCATCAGAAGCATTAACCGTTTCATTAACAACCCAGTCATAATAATTAAAACCTTGTGTAGGTGCGACAGATTGTCCGTACATTTTATTATAAGCTATAGTACCGTAAAATGCAAGATTTTGCGTTGGAGCATATGCCATTTTCAACCATAGTCTGTTACTAAAAACACCATTTGATGTACTTTTGCCTTTAGCATTTTTATAACTTATATAATCATAAGCAGTTCTTAGATCTGCATTAAATTTTAAATTATCGTTATTTGCAAGTTTATTAACGTTACTTATTTTTTTCGAATTGCGTTTTGTTTTTTTCTCTAACTTAGCAATTTTCTCATCTTGTGTTTTTTGAAGTTGCTCAATTTGAGCTTTAAGAGCATCAATCTGTGCTTGTGTAGTTGTATTGTCTGTATTATCAGCGTAGATAGCCGTAGCAAAAACAGCGACTGCTGAGAGTGTAATGATTTTTTTCATTTTTATCCCTTAGTAATATTTTTATTCTCAAAATTTTACTCTCATATAGTTTAAAAATAAGTTAATATTAACTAAAGGATAAAATATTCTTATATAGTTGCTACTGCATCAATCTCAACAAGAGCATTTTTAGGCAATGTCTTTACTGCTACTGTCGAACGTGCTGGTTTATGTGTTCCAAAAGCATTCTCATAAATAGTATTAATTATTGCAAAATCATCCATATCAGCAATAAAAATTGTAGTTTTTACAACCTTCTGTAAAGACGATCCTGATGCTTCTAAAACTTCTTGTAAATTTGCAAGAACTTGTTTTGTCTGTATTTGCACATCTTTTTTTAACACCTCATCACTTCCATTTGGTAAAAGTGCAATCTGTCCTGAAGTATAAACCATATTATTAACTACTGTAGCTTGTGAGTATGGTCCAATTGCTGAAGGTGCTTTAGCTGTCTGTATAAATTTCATTATTTTTCCTTATTTTGAATTTGGTCTTTTGCATAACCCATATAGGCTTTAAAACTATCCACCTCTCTATATCCCAATGTATCGTAGAGAATATTACCCTTTGCATCAGTGAAATAGTGACGTGGAACAGGTGATACTTGAAACTTTTTAGGAATAGTATCAAAATCACGAATTAAATGAACTGCTATAAAATCCTGATCCAATTCTTTTTGAACATCTTTATCTTGTAATGTTGTATTTTCAAATTTATGACACCAACCACAATGAGCTGATGATATAAAGACATAAATAAGTTTATGTGTCTGTTTTGCCATTGACTTCGCTTCTTTATAATCATCATACCAATGTAACTCTTCTGCAAAAAGAATTGCACTCAAAAAAAATATAACAATAAAATATCTCATTATTTCTCCCAATCTTCAATCAAAGTTCTAAAAACTTTAAAAAGATCTTCTACCTCTTTTTTGGTAGTACGTTCATTAACAGAATGAATCGTGTCATTTTTCACACCAAATTCAATAACATCGATACCCATAGGAGCAATAAATCTTGCATCACTTGTGCCTCCTGCTGTTGAGTATTTTGGTCTTATGCCTGTCACTTTTTCTATCGCCTCATCAATTTTTCGAACAAGTTTTGTATTTGTATCTGTTTGAAACGGGTATGATCCCTGTGTAAGACGTAAATCATAATCAAGAACACCCATATGTTTTTCGACAAATTCACGAACCTCGATTTGTGTTGTTTTTGTATTGTTTCGTACATTAAACATCATCTTAAGATCATTTGGGGTTACGTTTGTTACTTCCATACCAGAACGAATATCTGTTATAACAAATTTTGAAGGTGCAAAAGCTGCATCACCATCATCAAGATCTACTCCTGCCATTTTTGAAAGCGGTTTAGCAATTTGATGGATTGGATTGATTGCTTTTTCAGGATAAGCAGCGTGTCCCTGTTTGCCTCTGAGTGTCAAGTATCCATTTATAGATCCTCTTCGCCCTACTTTAATGGCGTCACCAAAAATCTCTTCACATGTCGGTTCAGCAACAATACAAACATCAGGAAGCATTGTATTTTCTTTTAAATATTCTAAAACTTTTACAGTCCCGTTGATTGCTTCCCCCTCTTCATCTGAAGTTAAAAGAAGTGAAAGAGTACCGTTAAAATTTTTAGTTTTTTTAACGACTTGAACAAAAGCGGCAACACCACTTTTCATATCCTGAGTTCCACGACCGTAAATATAGTCACCATCCTCTGTTGCACTATATGGATCATATTTCCATCCACTGCCAGCCGGTACCACATCAACATGCCCGGCAAAACAGAGATGTTCACCACTACCAAACTTTTTATAGATAAAGAGATTTTTCACATCTCCTCTGTCAATACGGATAGCTTCAAAATCTGAAAGGTACTCTGTTATAAAATTAAGTAAGCCTCCATCATCAGGTGTTTCACTCTTAGTAGAGACTAACTTCTTAAAAAGTTCTATTACCTCCACTTATTTACTTCCAGGATTTTCATAAAATACATATGGTGTTGAATAGTTACTTACTTCAAAATAGAGTTTTTTTTCACCAGAATCAACTTTATAATTAAAATTTTTATCAAGATAACCATATCCATATCTATAATTTCTCGGTGTCGTTCCATCTGTTGCTATTGCAGTTGAAAGTTTATCAATATTAATAAATCGCTGCACAAGTTTTCCACCCATATAAATATCTAAAACACCATGTGTTCCTGTCCAGTTTTGAATACTGCGACCAAGTTTATTTTGTGTCTCTTGTGTACATGCTGTAAAAAGCAGTACTGAAACAACCACTGTTAATAAAAAGATTTTTTTACGCATTTTCTTCTCCTGTTTTTAATTTTCTTAATGCTTTTTCTTCATCATCTTGACGCATAAGCGACTCTCCGACCAAAAATGCATCTACACCGGCTTTAGAGAGATCTTCAAGCTGTCCATGCTCATAAATACCACTCTCAGCAACTATAATTTTTCCATTTGGAATTAGCGGCATAAGTTTATAAGTCAGTTCCATATCCATCTCAAACGTTTGTAAGTTTCTATGGTTGATTCCAATGATATCGGCACCTGCATAGATAGCCTTTACAAGATCTGCCTTGTCATGTACCTCAACAAGTGCTTCCATACCCAAATGACGAGTATATGCCAAAAGTTCTTTGAGATCTTTTTTAGAGAGTGCTGCAGCAATAAGAAGTATAAAATCTGCTCCAAATACAAGTGCTTCTAAGATCTGATACTTTGAGATAATAAAATCTTTTCGTAAAAGTGGAATACTTACATATCTGCGAATACCTGCCAAATACTCCAAATTACCTTGAAAAAAATGCGGTTCAGTTAATACAGAGATAGCACTTGCTCCTCCACGCTCATATGCCTGAGCAATTGCGAGCGGATCAAAATCTTCACGAATTACACCTTTTGAAGGAGAAGCTTTTTTTACTTCTGAAATAATTCTATACGGATCTTCTTTTGTAGCTTTTAAAAATGGAATAACATCACGTGGCTGTCTTGCATTAAAAGCAAGAGATCTGCCTAACCAATCAAGAGAAAACTCTTTTTCACGTTTAACCAAATCTTCTTTTGTCTTTTTTATTATATCATCTAAAATCATTTTTTACCTTTTACCCTTTTTAATACAACTGTTTATTTTTTTCAAATGTTGCTGAACTTCAGGTTCATCACCGACATCCAGTTTCATTACTTTATCAATTACTTTTTTTGCTTTATAGCATTGACCGAGTTTATAATATCCCCACGCCAAAGAGTCTAAATAGTATGCAGAATCAGGTTGCTTTTTCAGAACTTTTTTAATATAAAAGAGACCTTTTTTCACATCTATTTCATGATCAATAAGAATATAACCCAAATAGTTCATAAAAAGTGTATTTTCTTCGTATTTTACTACATTTTCAAGATCTTTGATTACTCGCATAAGTACTTTTTTTGGAACTTCTTTTCTATAACTCTCATATCTATAGATAGCACTCTGTCCAAGATAACTATAATCACCACTCTCTTCATAAAGTTTATATGCTAAAAGAGTCGCTTTTTCATAATTTTTTACTGAGAGATAGAGTTGTAACAGTAACTCATCATTCACATGATTTTCTTCTAAAAAATTCATTAATTTTACATATTCTCTTTTATAAGAATAAATTTGTATGATTTTTTCTGCAACTGCTTCACTCTTCTCTTTATTATAAAGTCGTTTATATACAGAAAGAAGTCCATCAATATCATTTTCATTACTATAAAAACTTATTAGACGATTGCATATAGTTTTTGAACAACCATGTATTCTAGAGTGTGATTCCAAATCTGCTATTGCTTCATTTTTCTTACCCAAATTAAGATATAAAATAACGGCCATTTTATCAAGAAGTTTTTCATTATACTCTTTGACATAAGCCCCTTCTAGATATTTTAAAGCAAGATTATACTCTTTATTTTTTGTATAAATCTCACTTACAAGAAGATAATCCTCAACACTAGCTGTTTTCTTAGCTAAGGCTAATGCAAATTCTTTTGCCTCAAGAAGTCTGTCTGACTCAATAAGTGCAATAATTTCTAGTCGTATTAATTTAGAGTCATCCAATGTTCCCTTAGAAAGATTATTGACAATATTTATAACATCATCATACTCTTTTAAGATTAACTTCTCTTTTAAATAACGATACAGGTACTCTCTTTTTTGTGACTTTTCATATAATTGTCTAAAAAGTTTTGCTGCAGTTTTAAAATCACCAACCTGTTCAGCACGAAGTGCAAAAATAATATAAGTATCTTCTGCATCAAAAACTTTTTCACTCGATTTGGGAGGCATGGGTGCTTTTTGAGAACATGCAGTAAAAAGGAGCAAAAGAGTAAAAAGTAAAACTTTAAACATCTATAATTCCAGGACACTCATTTTTGAGTTCATCTATATGTGTTTTAAAGTAATCCCAAAAAGGAAAAGTTTTGCATTGTTGTGGTCGTGCCATATATATTTTACATCCATTGGACTCTCTGTCATAAAAGACACACTCATAAGAGTCTTCGATTTTGTTTTCTTTGAGTGAATATTTGTACCCATTTTTAAAGAGGTATTTTACTCCAAATTCATTAACATCCATATTTAAAAGTTCTGCAATGGCAAATATCTCGGTTTTGCTTACATAGATATAACCACTTTCACCCGTACAGCAGCGTCCCTGACATGTTGCACATGCATCAGAATTAAAAGCATATGGATACCCTTCTTTTTTTATAATTGACATTTCAGACTCTCTGTTTTTGCTTTTTTATAGATCATTGTAACCTCTTGTGTCAAAGACTCTTTATCAAAATGAATTAGTGGCGGATGGATTTTACTCATTGCTTTGGATCCATTTCTTGCATGTATCATCACCAGTGATGCCGGTCTGTCTATCTTTGGATGTACAAAACGAACATCCACAAGACGCATTTTCACACGATTGAGTGCAGAAGCTATCAAACCAAACTGCATAGCATCATAACAAAATATAAAATGTGCATGCGGTTTTAAAAGCTGTGATACTTTTTTAAAAAATGCATCCATAGGCAGACTCGAATTATAACGTGCATACGTAAGTATTTCATCTTTTGATTTTTGTACACCATCAGGATAAAATGGTGGATTTGAGATGATATAATCATACTTTTCATTCGTTGTAAACTCTAAAAAATCTACCCTGTGAAGCATATACTCAATGGCATTTGCATCTGCATTTTTTTGTGCATAATCGGCTAAAACATCCTGCTTTTCAACAGCCTGCAACTTTACTTTTGTATTATCTCTTGCTACTAAAAGTCCAACAACGCCACATCCAGCTCCAACATCCAAAACATCTCCTTTTGGAGCAAAAGAGTTAATAAAATCATATAAAAAAATAGAATCACTGTTATAACAGTATCCTTTCTCTGGCTGGTAAAGAAGCATATTTTGATAAAGCCTTTGATATAATTGTGTAATTATACTCAAAGCGATTAAAAAGGTTATTAAAAAATGATAATTATTCCTGCCCGTTTGGCATCATCTCGTTTTCCACAAAAAGTTTTAGCAGATATTGGTGGTCTGCCTATGGTTGTTCGTACTGCAAAACGTGTTGCACATTTAGATGATGTAGTTGTTGCTGCTGATGATGAAAAGATCATAGAGGTCTGTAAAGAGCATGGAGTTAAAGCAATGCTGACTTCAACTACCCATAAAAGTGGAACAGACAGAATCCATGAATGTGCTACAATTTTAGGCCTTGATGATAATGAACTTATTATCAATGTTCAGGCAGATGAGCCTTTTATTGAACCTGATGTAGTAGAATCTTTAATGACGAAACTACATACCTTACAAGAACAGCAATCTACGTTTATTATGGGAAGTTGCTATAACTCCATCAATGCAGATGCAGCACAAGATCCAAATCTTGTAAAAGTAGTTTTGGATGCGCACGGCAATGCCATCTACTTTTCACGCGCTAAAATTCCACACAATCAAAGTGGAGAAGCAGTCTATTTTGGACATATTGGTATTTATGGATTTTCAAAAAAAAGTCTAAAAGAGTTCTGTTCACTTCCGGATGCACCTATTGAAGATATAGAAAAACTTGAACAACTTCGTGCTATTTATCATCAAAAAAATATTGCAATGGTAAAAGTGGCAAGTACAGGTTTTGGAATAGATACAAAAGAGGATTTGGCAAGAGCTATTGAGATCTTTTTATAAAAATACCAAATTTTTGGCATAAAAAAAGGGAGAGAAGTTAAAAAACTCCTCTCCCTTAAAAACATAAACTCAATAAAAGTTTATTAGATGTTGTCGCGAATACCTAAATCTTCAACAAGTTTAGCATAAGCCTCTTTGTTTGTTCTTTTAAAGTATTTCATCAAACGACGACGTTGTCCAACTAATTTAAGAAGTCCAAGACGTGAAGCATGATCTTTTTTGAAAACTTTTAAGTGTTCTGTTAACTCTTTAATTCTCTCTGTTAAAAGTGCAATTTGAACTTCACTTGATCCTGTGTCATTCTCATTACGTCCGTATTTTGCGATAATCTCTTGTTTTTTCGCCGAATCTAAAGCCATAATAGCCTCCTGAATGGTATAATATTTCTTTTCCTGCAAAATCTGCAAAAAAAGTTGAAGCGCAATTATAGCCAAACTATTCTTTAGAATTATTTATAAGTATAATTATAGAGAGTTTTATTTTTTTTAGATATAATAAGAATCAAAATAATTACGCAAAGATTTAAAAATATGTTAATAACTCGTGCTAGTGAATATGCAATACTCTCTCTTATAGTTTTATCAAAAGCAAAAGATCCACTAGATAGTGAAACATTGTCTAAAGAACTTTTTATCTCTAAAAGTTTTTTGGCAAAAATTTTACAGTCGCTTGCAAAAGCAGATATTCTAAAATCATATAAAGGTGTAAATGGCGGTTTTGTTCTTAACAAAGCACCTGAAACAATCAATATGCTTGATGTAATGACAAGTGTAGAGGGAAAAGCCCCTGCTGTTTTTGAATGTTCTCCCTCTATGCACGACTGCCCATCAAACAAAGCACAAATCTGCTCAATTTGGCCTTTTTTACATAAATTGCAAGGCAAAATTGACTTTTTTCTTGCAGAACTCAGCTTAGCTGATATTTTAGAAGATTAATAAGAAGTGGTAGAAAAATAGTTTGGCAAAAAGAAAATTAACTGCAAAACAACAAATAGGAACTGGCCTTAACTTTTTATTAGGACAAAGAGATCTTAGTGTTGTTCTCTTTGTTATGGCAATTTTAGCAATTATCATTGTTCCTTTGCCATCATCAATTTTAGATGTTTTACTTACAGTTTCTATTGCCATTGCCGTCTTAATACTTCTTATCTCTCTTTATGTACCAAAACCGACCGATCTGACGACATTTCCGACACTTATACTAATTCTTACCCTCTACAGGCTCTCTTTAAATATTGCTACAACAAGAATGATTTTAAGTAAAGGGCATGAAGGTCCTGAAGCTGTAAGTGATATTATTACCAGTTTTGGAGACTTTGTTGTCGGTGGTAACTTTGTGATCGGTATTATCGTCTTTTCTATTCTTGTACTAATTAACTTTATGGTTATTACCAAAGGTTCTACAAGAGTTGCAGAGGTTGCTGCAAGATTTGTACTTGACTCCATGCCGGGTAAACAAATGGCTGTTGATGCTGACTTAAATGCCGGACTTATTGATGATGCTGAAGCTAAAGCAAGACGTGCAGAGATCCTTCAAGATGCCAATTTTTACGGAGCAATGGATGGATCGAGTAAGTTTGTAAAAGGTGATGCTGTTGCGGGTATCGTCATTACACTTATTAATATAATCGGTGGATTCTTAATTGGTGTTTTTCAATATGATATGAGTGTAGCAGACAGTGCATCAACCTTTACACTCTTAACTATTGGTGATGGACTTGTGAGTCAAATTCCAGCACTTATAGTATCTACTGCCACAGGTATTATGATCACTAGAAGTTCTAGTGATGGGGACAACTTTGCAGAGGGCACGATCAATCAGATGGTCGGTAATGCAAAGACTATGATGATTGTTGGTTTTATTATGGTCTTGTTTGGTCTTGTTCCCGGTCTTCCTACTGCTTCAATGATCTTTGTTGGTCTTCTTTTTGGAATTCTTGGCTGGTCTATCTACAAATATGAAAAAGGTGAACTCTCAATCTTGGATGTTGACAACATTCTCGGAGCGAAAAAAACAGCACAGGAGATAGCCCAACAAGAAAAAGCAAAACAGCCTAAAAAATCAAATGAAGAGATTGCAAAAGAGGAAGAGGCTGCACTTGAAGATATTTTAAAAGTAGAGATGCTTGAACTTACACTTGGATACCAGCTTATAAAGCTTGCCGATGCATCCCAAGGTGGAGATCTCCTTGAACGTATCCGTTCAATGCGAAGAAAAATTGCATCTGATTATGGTTTTTTAATGCCACAAGTTCGTATTCGGGATAACTTACATCTCAAACCAAACCAGTATCAAGTTCTTCTTAAAGGGATTGCCATTGGTGAAGGTGAAATCATGCCAGATAAATTTTTGGCAATGGACAGTGGTATGGCAACAGGTGAAATAGACGGTGAAGCTACAAAAGAGCCGGCTTTTGGTCTTGATGCAATCTGGATAACACCGGATCAAAAAGAGGATGCAATTATTAACGGATATACGGTTGTTGACCCTGCAACTGTAATATCAACGCATATGAGTGAACTCATCAAACGAAATGCAGAAGAGCTTCTTACACGTCAAGAGGTGCAATCACTTATTGACAAAATCAAAGAGACCTACCCTGTTATTGTTGATGATGTACTCAAAGTTGCTTCGATCGGTCTTATACAAAGAGTACTTAAGTCACTGCTTCATGAGAAAATTCCACTTAAAGATATGCTCACAATCTTAGAGACTATAGCCGATATTGCAGAGTATACAAAAAATGTTGAACTTATCAGTGAACAGGTACGTGCAAAACTATCTCGGGTTATTACACAAATGTACACAAGTGATGATGGAGTTATACGACTTTTAACTTTTGATACAAATACAGAACAACTGCTTTTACAAAAATCTCAAGAACAAGATGGAGTAAGAAACCTTATGCTTAATGTCGGCGAAATAAATGCCCTTATTCAAGCAACAAGCTCAAAAGCAGCAGAACTGCTTCAAAAAGGAATTTCACCTATAATTATTATAGTCGATCCGCAGATTCGTCGTGGTGTTGCAGAGATCTTTGAGAGATTCTCTCTTGATGTCGTAACACTCTCTCATGCAGAAATAGATTCTAGTGCTACTTTTGAAGTACTCGGTTCTATCTCTATAACAACTTCAGAAGAATAAAGGTAATAAATGAAAAACAGAACAATCCACCACCTCTCGCATATTGACTTAGACGGCTATAGTTGCCAGCTCGTTATGATGTATACTCCCTATAAGAAATTTAATTATAATGCAAACTATGGTGCAGAAGTCAAACAAAAACTTGACCTCCTTCTTGAAAAGGTCAAAGCTTCCAAAGAAAAAGCATCCCTTATACTCATAACGGATCTTAACCTAACTGCCGATGAATCTAAATGGCTTACACATGAAGTAAAAAAACTTAATGAAAATGGTTATGATACACAACTGCAACTGCTTGATCACCATGGAAGTGGAGAAGAGAGTGCAAACAAATATGAGTGGTACTATCTTGACACTAGCCGTTGTGCAACCAAAATTATGTATGACTATGCAAAAGAACATTTTGAGTTTAATGAACCTTCATGGATGCAAAAATATGTAGATGTAGTTAATGCAGTTGATCTTTGGAAACAAGAAGAACATGATAATTTTGAGTATGGCAAAGTTTGTATGCGTCTTGTCAATGAGACACGTGAACTTAATCGTATTATGTTTCCAAATGAAGACTCCAAGTACAAACTCTCACTTTTGCATGAAGCTGCAAAATTTATCAATGAACCGGATGCACCAATTGTTTTAGATGAAAAGATCTACTTTTTGAAAAAAGATTTTTTCAAGCGTGATAAGAATGATACACTCGATAATCTTGCAACAGAATATGTTGTAGAACTTCTGGGACGAGCACGTGCTGAAAAAACTATATATTACAAAGGTTATCGTGGCTATCTTTCATATGGTGTCGGGAATACTTCTATCATAGGAAATGGTTTTTTAACAAAGTATCCTGAATATGATTTTATAGTAGATGTAAGCTCACGCGGTACTATGAGTCTGCGTGCAAACAATCAGGTTAGCGTTTCACAAATCTCAAAAGAGTGGGCTAACGGTGGTGGGCATCCCAATGCTGCTGGTGGACGCATTCAAGGTTTTAAAGAACAGTTTAGATATGATAAAGTAAAAGAGCAAATAGAGAGACTCATCAATGAAAAAGAGTCAAGAGCAGGAAATCTGGAATATAAAAAAGAGGAAGATTAAAACTCCTCTTTAATTATTTATAAAATAACGTTCAATTCCGTTTGCAAGCCCTTCAGCTAAAGCTTGTTGGTATTTACTGTTTGCCAACCTTTTAGCTTCAAGCGGATGTGTAATAAATCCAACTTCAACTAAAACAGCCGGCATTTGGGCTCCAACAAGAACCCAAAAAGGCCCTTCTCTTACACCGGCATCTTTAACATTTTTATATTTTTTTTGTAAAGAAGCCAATGCTCCACGTTGCAGATCAATAGCAAGTTTGTTCGCTGCAATGATATTATGAGAATTTATTGTATTTAAAAAACACTGTTTTCCGTAAAAATTCATATCTTCTAAATCTGTAGAGTTTTCCATTGCTGCAACTTTTTTTGCTCTGCTAGAACGTGAGGGAGAAAGAAAATAGCACTCTATCCCATGCACATTTTTAGCAGATTTTTTACTAACAGCATTTGCATGAATACTAATAAAAATATCTGCTCTTTTATCATTTGCATACTTTGTTCTGTTACGCAATTTTATAAAACGATCCCTGTCTCGTGTCATATAAACTCTATAACCTCTTGCTTTGAGTATCTTTTTTAACTTCTGCGCAATTTGTAATACTACAACTTTTTCTCGATATCGTCGAAAACCTAAAGCACCTGGATCTTTTCCGCCGTGACCGGGATCAATCACTATAACTTTATTATTAAAAAGAGTTTTTAAAGAGGAATTCATACTCTTTTTTTTCACAAGAGTTGAAGTTTTTTTACTTATGCCTATAGAAATTATCTTTTCTTCTTTTTTAAAACGCACAGCAAGTTTTGAGCTGTTTTGTATAACAAGTCGCAATGTATTTGGATTATACTGTGCAAGCTTTATCTTATCTATACCATTTTTACGTAAAGTTTGAGACTTGTTAAGCATAGAGGCATGAATATCAAAAATATACTTATACTTTTTTGTTTTTTTATCATATAAAGTAAAATAATTTATCTGATTAGAACGAAGTTTCTTGTCAAACTTCAGAACAAGTCGTCCTTTATGCCATCGAACAGATTTTAATTTATGAGAAGATTGTACTCTGAGTTTTTGATTCTTTTTACTTTGTTTTTGCTTGGTCTTTGAACTTTTATGCTCTCTTTTTTTATGCATACCATAGAGCTCTTTTGAATAACGAGAGACATCAATATGAAGTCTGTTGCCAGTCTTAACAATTCCCTGCAAAGCAGATCGCTTTAACTTACTATCTTCATTCATTAATGCCTGCAGATAAAGATTTTTATAATCATTATAGGCACGAAACTGAGATGTTTTATTTGGAGATTTTGCGTAACTGTTTGCTCTTTTTAAAAGCTCACTGCTGCTAAGTGCATGCAGCGAGACAATAAATACAAGAAGTAAAAAAAGTGAACGTAGCATCTGCTATCTATTCACCCTCTGTAAGTTTTTGCATTAACTCTTTTACAGAGATAATTTTGTCAAGTTTGTAGCCGTTTGTTCCGGAGAAGAAAAGACCTGTTTCAGTATTTCCTTCATAGGCATCAGAGAGTCTGTCTGCAATACAAAAACCTACCTCTTTAGCCTCTTCACCACGGTTACATGGTGCAACACAGTTAGAGATACACTTGATAACAGGCCCTTCACGTTTCTCTACAAGATGTGTAAGATTTGTTACTACACCCTGAGCCGGATACCCAACCGGTGAACTCATAAGAACAATATCTTCCTCTTTTGCATCAAGAAGAACTTTTTTGAAGTTTGCATGCGCATCACACTCATATGTTCCAATAAAACGCGTACCCATCTGAACACCGCGAGCACCACGGCTTAGCATATCTTCGATATCATTTTTATCCCAGACACCACCAGCAGCAATAACCGGAATATCACCCCATTGCGCAGCCTCTTCAACAACAGGACCGACAATATTTTCTAACTGATTTTCAGGTAGTTTACACTGCTCGTAAGTAAAACCTTGGTGTCCGCCAGATTTTGGACCCTCAACAACAACAGCATCAGGAATACGGTTATAACGTTTTTTCCAACGCTTACAGATGATTTTGAGTGCTTTTGCAGAAGATACAATAGGAACAAGAGCAACATCAGGATAGCCCTCAGTAAACTCAGGCATATTAGTAGGAAGACCAGCCCCTGTAATGATAATGTCAATACCAGCTTCACAAGCATCACGGACAACACGACCATAGTCATTAATCGCATAAAGAATGTTTGCAGCAAGCGGTTTGTCACCACAAATTTTTCTGGCATTTTCAATAATTGCTTTAAATCCCTCTTGTGAGTAGAAGTTTACTTCACTCAAAGGACGATTTGCCACAAGTTTTTGAGAATATGCTCTATCTTTGTAGTACCCTGTACCAACAGCAGAAATAACACCAAGTCCACCCTCTGCTGAAACTGTACCTGCTAGCTGATCCCAACTGATACCTAAACCCATACCACCTTGTACTATAGGCTTCTCTATCTCATATTTTCCAATTTTTAAAGACTTAAAACTCATTAACTTACCTTTAATTTTGCAAATTTTCTTTTTCCAACTTGGAGTAGATACTCACCAGGTGTAAGTTGCAGTTGCATATCTGAAACTTTTTGTTGGTTTATTTTAACACCACCTTGCTTAATATCACGTCTAGCCTGTGAAGTAGATGGCTCAAGACCACAATCTACTAAAGCTTTAGCAATCCAGAGTGAACTATCTTCAGCTGTGATCTCAAACTCTTCTATATCTGTTGGAATTTGACTCTTGGCATGCACTTTTTCAAACTCAACTTTGGCAGCCTGTGCTGATTCTTCATTGTGAAAGCGTGCTGTAATCTCGAGTGCAAGCTCCTCTTTTACCTTTTTAGGATGCAGGCTTCCATCTTCTACACCAGCTTTGAGTGCTGCTATCTCATCAAGTGATTTTGTACTAAGGAGTTCAAAATAACGCCACATCAGATCATCAGAGATGCTTAGAACTTTACCAAACATATCATTTGGCTCATCTGAAACACCTATATAATTACCGAGTGATTTACTCATCTTCTGAACACCATCCAGACCTTCAAGAATCGGCATCATAAGAACAGCTTGCTGTTTTTTAAGACCATAGGCTTTTTGAAGTTGACGACCCATCAAAAGATTAAACTTCTGATCCGTTCCACCGATCTCAATGTCAGACTCTAGATGAACACTGTCATAACCCTGTAGAAGCGGATACATAAACTCACTTACAGCGATCGGAGTGTTTGACGCATAGCGTTTTGAAAAGTCATCACGCTCAAGCATACGTGCAACTGTCAGGTTTGAAGCCAGTTGCAACATTCCAGCAGCACCTAAAGCATCTAACCACTCATTGTTATAGACAATGTCAGTTTTTTCTTTATCTAAAATCTTAAATGCTTGTGTCGTATAAGACTCAATATTTTTGACAATATCTTCTTTTGTAAGTACTTTACGTGTTGCACTTTTACCGGTAGGATCACCAATCATTGCTGTAAAACTACCAATAAGGAACTGTACACGCCCACCATACTTTTGAAAAGTAGCCAGTTTTTGCAAAAGTACAGTATGCCCCAAGTGCAGATCAGGAGCAGTTGGATCAAATCCAGCTTTTACTGTATAAGTCTTACCTTCATCATAGTAAGCTTTTAAAAGTTTTTCAACTCTCTGATCGTCTATAATCTCAGCACAACCTCTATTTATCTCTTTTAAAGCCTCTTCTATCATCTATCTCTCTTTTAAAATTGTTTAGTTTTTATATGCATCATCTGTTCGTACCAAATGGATGACTTTAATTTTAGACTCTATTTTAGCACGAAGTCTGTTAATATCAGCTTCTTTTGTAGTAAAAACAAGCTCACAATATTGAATATAATCAGAATGTTCTTTTCCAAGTTCTATCGATAATATATCAATATCTAATTTCACCAAATATGTTAAGAACTCTGCCAATGCACCCTTCTCATTATGAAGTGATGCTATAAGTTTATATCTGTAGAGATTCTCTTGCGCCCATTTGACAAATACCATCGGCTCATTTACTTCAAGCTTTTTAGCAGCATTGGAACACATTTTATGATGTACGTGTGCTTTGCCTTTTTCCAAAAATGCCATCACTTCATCACCAGGTTTTGGATGACAGCAGTAATCAAAAACAACATCACTGACATTACTTGTTGCATATACAACAAGTCCTGAAAACTCCTGACGTTTGAGCTTAAATCTATGACGAGAGATAAAAGCCTTAAATCGGCTGTTTTGACTGATTTCACTTACATATTTGTGAATCACATTTTTAAAATACTCTACATCATTTGGAAGAGTTGCTAAAGAATCACACTGACACTTTTTAAACCACTCCTCAACTCGTGAGTAACTTAAATTCATTGCAGTTGCTACAATACTGATTGCTGCTTTTGCATTGATCTCTCGAAGACGGGCATTGCAATTGAGCTTCATATTTGTTTTTGCTTTTGATGTTTTTACAGCATCGATCCATGAACAACGTGTTTGAACCTCATCACCAGCAATAATTTTAACAATATCTCCATTATTTAACTCTGTTAAGAGAGATGATTTTGTTTTGTTTATCAGCGCTGCTGTTGCTTTGTTACCTACTTCACTGTGAACTGTATAGGCAAAGTCAAGTGCTACAGCACCGCGAGGTAGTGTAAAAGCATCCCCTTTTGGAGAAAAGACTGAAATATCTTCAGAATAGAGATCATTTTTAATTAATGCATAAAAATCTTCAACCGATTCATTTTGGTATTGTAGATTGTCAAGCCAATCAAGCTTGATATTATTACCACCGCTTTTGTATTTCCAGTGTGCAGCAACACCAAGTTCAGCAGTTTTATGCATCTCATATGTTCTAATCTGTACCTCAAAAATAGCAGTTTTGTGAAATACAGTTGTATGAATAGTCTGATATCCGTTATCTTTTGCCACAGCAATATAATCTTTAAAACGTGAAGCCAAAGGACGAAAATTCAGATGTACATGTCCGAGTGCATCATAACACTTAATAGGTTCTTTTGTAAGAATTCGTACAGCCAAAAGATCAAGAACCTCATCAATGCTAACACCTTTTCTTTGCATTTTCAAATAGATAGAATAGCGGTGTTTAATTCGTGAGAGTATCTCAAAATCATCTTCACAAAAACCATTTTTTATAAGTATTTTAGAAATTGAGTCTTTAAATTCACTCAGTTTCATCTCCATAGCATGATAATTTGTATCAAGATAGTTGTCTATATGATGTTTCTCTTCTGGAAAAAGATATCCAAAACTTAAATCTTCTAAGAGATTTTTTAAAAAACTAATTCCCAAGCGATGAGCAATAGGAGCATAAACAACAAGGGTCTCTTCTGCAATACGCTTTTGCTTATGCGGAGGCAGGGCATCAAGAGTAAGCATGTTATGCAATCTGTCACACAATTTAACAACCAAAACACGAACATCTTCAATACTTGCTAAAAGCATCTTTCTAAATGAAAGTGCAGAAACAACAAGTTTTTCGTCAGAGTTTGAAGGAACAAGCTCACTGTCACGTATCACATCAATCTTTGTCATCCCAGAAACAAGATGTGCAACATCTCGACCAAATCTCTCTTCAATCTCTTTAATAGAGATCTCAGTATCTTCAACAACATCATGCAATAATGCCGCAATTACCATAGATTCGTCATTTGTAAGTGCTGCAACAATGGAAGCGACCAAAATAGGATGAATAATATATGGCTCACCACTTTTTCGAAATTGCTCTTTATGAGCTTCTATAGAAAAAGCCAATGCTTCTTGTAACTCTGTAGTTTGTGTAATTTGGGAGAATAGATATGAAGATGCCGAATCAACATCACGAAGATGTCTGATCTTTTCAATATTGAGTTGATTCAGGCTCAAGAGATTACTTCTCTTTTTTTGTAGTAAAGCCTTTAACGACGATAAGGCCTTCTGCGATTTCCATAAGTGCTAAATCTGATGATTTAATATGTGTTGTATTTACATTTAATTTGCTTGTTGCACCATTTTCTAACTCATCTGTTCTTTTTGAAACAGCAATTGCCAACTGGTAGCGATCCATCTGTGGATTTTCTTTTAAAACTTTTGCTGTTAATTCTTCAACTTTCATTTACTTTCCTTTATTTAACTATTGAGCAATTTTTCATATTGCCATTTAAAATGTCTAAAAGATTTCCTTTTATAGACATATCACAAACGATAATAGGCAGGCTGTTATCTTTTGCAAGTGCGATTGATGTATCATCCATTACTTTGATGTGATCTTGAAGTGCCTGATCATATGTAAGTTCATCAAGCTTAACAGCATCAGAAAATTTTGCAGGATCTTTGTCGTAAACACCATCAACTTTTGTTGCTTTAATGATTACTTCTGCACCAATCTCTACAGCACGGAGTGTTGCTGCAGTATCTGTTGTAAAGAAAGGGTTCCCTGTTCCTGCAGCAAAGATTACAACACGCCCTTTTTCTAAATGACGTGTCGCTTTACGGTTAATGTATGGCTCTGCAATCTGCTCCATTTTAATAGCAGTCTGCATACGTACTTGAAGTCCGGCATGCTCGCAAGCCTCCTGCATAGCAACACCGTTAATTACAGTTGCAAGCATTCCCATATAGTCGCCAGATGTTCTTTTTATAATACCATCTTGCGCAGCAGTCACACCACGAATAATATTTCCACCGCCAATTACGATCCCGACTTCAATACCGGCATTAACAAGAGATTTAATCTCTTGAGCAATGTACTTTAAAATCTGAGTGTCAATCCCATGACCTGCTTCACCAGCAAGAGCTTCACCTGAAAACTTAACCAAAACACGTTTGTTAGCCATGCATACACCTTTTTATAAAAATCCGTGAATTATACTAAAAAGTGGCTTTTACTTTGCTTACTTTTCATAAAGCATTATAAAAGGTATAAATTCTGAGAAAACAACTGCCCTTTTTGCCTCATTTTATGGAGTATCAACTCTAGCATTTGTGCAATGTTTTCATCAATTCCAGGAGAGAGTTTTCTGATGTCTTCAAGTTTTTCACGCTTAACTACATTTGTAAAACGATCATAAGCAAAATAAGCTTCTTGCTTTACAACCTGATAATAGAACCTTCATCCAAGCTCAAAAACTTCAAATTCTTCATTTTTACCTGTATTTACTTTTGTCTCAAAACCAAAATCAACATCTATATTTTTCTCTCTGAGATAAGCCTGTAACGTCATCATAAAACCGATTTTTGCATTAATAAAACTACGAAGTACTCTATCTGTAAAACGCTCAAAACTCTCACCCTTATTGCGAAGTTTTTTATACTCAAGCATTAATGACTCAACATAATACTTTGCATATTCCAATGGAGCACCTTTAAGGACAGTATGCCCTTCAACAGCCCCTCACCTGCAAGTTTACCACCAAGATAGATATTGACACCACTACCGTTAATTCCGTTAATTTTGGCTTTACACCCCTCAAAACCGATATTTCCAAGACCATGAATACCACACCCTTTGACACATGCCGACCAGTACATACGAACACGTCCGGCTTCAAGCGGTGCTTTTTCATCTAAATAATTTGACATCGCAATCGCATCATTTTTATTTTCAATGACACCAAAAGGACAGTGCTGGGTTCCTGCACAGGCAATGAGATGGTTAAAATAGGGAGTATTAAGACTTTTATACTCTGCAAAATATGGCTCACGGAGAAGTTCTTCTACATTTGTAACACCCATAATGTAAAAACTCTGCTCCATATCAAAGCGGATATCACCATTACCGTATGTATGTGCAAGACGGGCAGCTTCCATCATAGATGAGCCCTGAAAGATACCAGAAGGAACAACTACATGCACACCAAACGAGCCATCACGAAGTTGTACTTTTCCTTGGTCTGGTTCATAATAGTCCATTTTTGTCATTGTCTCACCGGCAGATGCAAACTCTATACCTGCATTTTCACGAATTGCTGCTGCTATCTCTTGGATACCAACTGCTTCTATTAAAAAGTGCAAACGGTTTTTATTTCGGTTGTCACGAAATCCAAAACGTTTAAAAATATCGATGATAGAACTAAATGCTGCTAAAACTTCTTCTTCATTTTTTAAGAAGATATTGGTATTTTTTCCAACGACTCCTACTTTTCCACCAAGATACATATTGTACCCATAAACGCCATCTTTTTGAGCCAGTACAAAAGAGGCATCATGACAAAATACATTACATCTATTTGAGATATTTCCTGTAATTGCCGTATTGAATTTTCTAGGAAGTGCTGAGATCCACTCATGATTGTGTAAAAAGATCTCCTGCATTTTAAGAAGTATATGGTGTGATGGAAGGACATTATCAAATGCCTTGTCATCAAAAGGATCAGCCATAATTCCACGGATATTATCTACCCCTGTCTGATAAGCATCTATACCTACTGCTTCAAGACGCTTGATAATAATAGGCAGATCTTCAATACGCAGATAACGAAGCTCACACTGTGCCCGTGTTGTCAAATCTATATAATCTTGACCAAACTCCTCTGCACATTCTCCAATCACTTGTGCCTGGTCAGCATTCATATATCCGCCAGGAATACGAAGTTTTAACATAAAACGCTCTGGAGTAGCAGGCCTGTCGTAGATTCCAAAACACTTCAAAAAGTAAGACTTATCTTCATCAGGAATGGAAGCATAACCGTTTTGAGCATACTTTTCAAGCTTTTCATAAGCCTCTTTTGGAGATTTTAAAGCTTTTACTTTTTCGATTTTGTTTAGTTTCTTATTACGTGCTTCATACGCTTTTTGTAAGGCTTCCATATTTGATTAGAACTCCATATTTTATTTATGCAGGAATTATAATCTTTTTTTAGGCAATATCTGACAAAAATCTGATTATTTTTTAAACAAAAAAATATCTATTTTAAAAAATTAAAAACAGTATCCCAAGGATTTGGATCCGTATCTATTGTAAAATAAAGATAATCAAAATTCATATCTTTTGCTTTTTGGATCTCATTTTGATAAGAACTCAAATTTGGATAATTATAAACTAATAGAGACTGTTTTGTTTTTGATCCCGAAGTTAGGGAATTTGTAAACTTAACATATTTTTCATATGGATTTTCATATGTAACAATAATATCATAATAATTCTCATCTATAATCTTTTGATTAACGCTTGTTCCAGGATTTAATACTATAAAATCTAAACCTTTGGCTTTTGCATATTCTGAAATATCTTTCATATAACTCTCTTCAGGAATATTTTGTAGACTCACCTCATCAAAAAAAATCCCTGAGAGCTTCTTTATTCCATAAAAGTTCACATATGCATCTATATCATCATAAATATCTTGTTTATCCCGTTTTGTATAAGAAGTGTAAACATAAGCAATCACTTTAACATTTTGTAGGTAAAGATACTCTATACCATCTACATAATCTTTGTTTTGAGAAGTATCAGGTCCATTTGATGGATTTATTATAGCTATAAACAAACCATCTGTAGCACTTATCAATACGCTTAGTTCATCACTTTTATTCCATTTTGTAGGATAAACATACAAAGGTAACAAAACTGATGTTTTCTTCCCTTTATCTGTTGTACTATTTGTAACTGCAGCAGAAGAACCAGATCCGCATCCTTGAATTAAAAAAATAGAAAAAAGTACAATTATAAAACTTCGAATCATGCTAAAACCTCTTTTTCTGCTACTTTATGTGCTACACCTTCATAAACAACTTTATGGTGTGCAATAGCCCCACTGACTTCCTGCTCCTCTAAAGTAAGCCCCTCTGGAACTGCTTCAGAACGTAACTGAATAGCAGTTTGCTTAAAGTTTGGTTCACCCGATTTTGGACAAAAACTCTCATTTGTTAAAGCATTGACCAACTGCTCGTTAAAGTGAAACGGTACAAAGACAGTTCCGGGACGAACACTCCCTGTCACTCGAACTACTACATCATCAACACGACCTCTTGGAGAACTCAAACTCATTCGATCACCTGATTTTACTTTAAGTTTTTTTGCATCATTTGGGCTTATATCGACCCAAGATTCCGGTGCTAAATTATCTAATATATCAATTGCTCTTGTTTTTGTACGGGTATGCCACTGCTCAACCGTACGACCGGTATTTAAAATAACCGGAAATTCAGGGCTAACAGGCTCTGCCATTGGGTGTCACTCCAAACAGAGCAGATTTGCTTTTTGATCAGGCGTTCTAAATGGGATCTCTTTTGTGTAGAGACGTTTGCTTCCTCTTGGAAACTGCTCATTACATGGCCATTGAATCCCACCTAACTCCTCAATGAGCTCATAACTCATACCGGAGTAGTCACACAGCTGACCCTTACTTACCTTTTTCCACTCCTCAAAAGCATCACGCGGCTCGCTCCAGCCATCAAAGAGCATTTCATGAACACCCTCAAAATATTTTGAAAATTCCAGGATAATATCAAAATCACTTTTTGAATTTCCATACGGCTCAACTGCTTTGTTTGCTTTGTTACAACAGCGTTCAGAGTTGGTATATACACCCTCTTTTTCACCCCAGGTAGCTGCTGCAAAGACAACATCAGCGATTTCTGCCGTATCACTCATAAAGGCATCTTGTACCACTAAAAGATCCAGTTGTGCAAGTGTTTTACGCAGTTTATCCTGATTGACAAAACTTACAAGCGGATTGGTTGCCGTGATCCAAAGCGCTTTAATCTTACCACGATCGATAGCATCAATAATCTCTGCATACTTATACCCACGCTCACGCGGTATAATTGCCTCTGGAACATTTACAAGGCGTGCATACTCCTTGAGTGCTTTCTCATCTCCAAAGTTTCTGTACCATGGAAGACTCGATGTAAAACCGGTCTCGCGCGTTCCCATGGTATTACACTGTCCGGTAATACTAAAAGGCCCTGCACCCTCACGTCCAATATGTCCCGTTAGAAGATGAAGATTAATGATAGAGCTTACCGTATCTGTTCCCATAAAGGACTGATTTACTCCCATAGTCCATGCAGAGAGCACCCGCTCTTGAGAGACAAATTCACGTGCAAGCTCATAGAGTGTTTTTACATCAATGCCGGTGATATTTGCCACCTCTTGTGGCGGATAGTCCTGAAGATGTTTACGTAATTCTTTGATGCCGTTTGTGTTGGCTTTGATATAGTCCTCATTCTCCCAGCCCTGCTCTAAGATAATATATGCAAGTCCGTTAAAAAGAGCGAGATCGGTACGTGGTTTGATGGGGACATAGAGATCTGCCATCTGTGATGTTTTTGAAGCACGTGGATCAATAACTATGACCTTTTTTTTCTCACGCTTGTTTTTGTTGATATGCAGTGTTAGGATGGGATGATTATCTGCAATATTTGCACCGATTAAGAAGATCGTATCTGCAAGCTCAAAATCTTCATACGAACTCGTAGCACCATCACTTCCAAGTGACTGCTTATACCCCATAACAGCTGAAGCCATACAAAGTGTTGTATTTCCATCATAATTATTCGTTTGAAGACCGAGTTGAACAAATTTTCCAAGGGTATAGAACTCTTCGGTTAAAAACTGCCCTGTACCAATGACAGCTACAGCTCTCTTTCCATGCTCTTTTTGAATGCGTTTAAACTCTGAGCTTACCTTTGTAAAAGCCTCATCCCAACTTACCTCAGCAAACTCTCCATCTTTGCATATAAGCGGAGCAGCCACACGATGGGGAGAGTTGATCATCTGATGCTCAGAGAGTCCTTTTGGACAGAGTGTTCCTTGGTTTACAAAGTGTTTTGGGTTTCCTTTTGTATAGACGGCTTTACCATCTTTGACACCAATGTAGAGCCCACACCCTACCCCGCAATATCCACAGGTAGAAAATACCCATCTATCCGGTTTTCGCTCATCAGTAATCTTTCCAAAAATCTCATCAGAAGAAAGTTTAAACTTCTCCTCTTTAATATCCAATCCCAAAAAATCTTTTATTTTTCCTATCATAGTAACTGCTCGCTTATAATCTATTGTATTCTTTTATACTATCATAAAAGAAGCATACTAAAGAAAAAAAAGAGTATAATAATTAAGCAATTGTAAAGTTATAACACATTTTTGCTAGAATTAGATATGTATAAACAAATAGAGCTAAATGAACAAATATTGGATAATTTTATAGACCTTTTGGAAAAGAATGAATCTGATATTTTATATAACTATAATGGTAAAAACAATCAAATTCTAATCAAAAATACTTTAGTATCGCATATACTAAGTTTTATAAAAAAAAATCTCTCCTCAAAAAAGTATAGTTATGCTGATCTTACAAAAAGCTATATACGTGCTGCTTTTGAACTTGAAACCAACTCTGTAATTATTAATAAAAATGGACATATCTTTCTAAAAATAATAGACGAGAGTGTCAAAAAACAAATTCTTCCAGAAGAGAAAAATACAGTAAAAAACAGATATAACGGCATTCAAGAAGAAGAGTTAAACTCTTTTTACAATGAATTTTTCAAAGAAGAAGAAAATCATAACTTTTTTCTCTATGTTGCTCAAGATTTTGTTCAGAAATATTTGCTTACAAAACAAATTTCCAATGAAGAATATGAAGAGAAAGTTTTTGCATATATACATACTATTACACTGAAAAAGTTAACTGAAATCTATGATGATGAAGATGGATTCTTTCTTGGCTTTGCTGGTTATATATTTCGTATTCACTTTAAAGAAGTTTTTATCTATATAGCAGAACTTATACTAGATGAAATTGCTCTTTCAAATCCATATATGATGCAATTTTTAGACTACTATGCCCAGGGTGTTCTAGTAATTAACGGAAAAAAGTATAAAGTTCCCCATATCAAAGCAGAAAATGGACTGAGATGGACAGTACCTTCAATGCTCAGTATTGTCAAAATCTACACAAAAGCAAAACAGAATATTATTGAATTTAAAAAAGATAAAATGAAATTGCAAAACAAAGTTAAAAAATACTATATTAATGGTCTCTCACCTATAAAAAGTAATGAACTGCTCCAAGAAAAAAAAATAAGTCTTGAAATCCAAATTGAAGAAAAAACAAAAAATATAAATAGACTCCAAAATAGATTAAATACAATACAACAAAATGATCGCAAAAAAACTATACAACTTGATATAAAAAAAGAGCAAGAAGATCTTGAGAGTTTACGAAAGGAAAAAGAGATTGTTATCAAAAATATAGTGAAAAAAAGTGGTTTATCTCAATATATGTTACTACAAAAAGAATTAGATTCCATCACAAGAAAACTACAACGGGAAAAAAAGCTACTCAAACAAAATGAAGAAGCCTACAACTCAATAAAAACATCACTCATCAAAGCACTGATCGCAAAGAAAAGCAAGATCTATAATGCACCCCATAAAAAGAACTAAAACAAGAGAATTTTTTATTCCTAAATGTTAGAATTTGAAATATAAAATAGGAAATAGGACTATGAGGAGAA
>Ga0256837_1000655_pt1 | contig 28085 bp, 28 predicted proteins | sample 4562384metaG_FD_185976 | JGI IMG/M metagenome (GOLD analysis project Ga0256837, IMG submission 185976) | Hydrothermal vent microbial communities from Guaymas Basin, Mexico - 4561-384 | ecosystem: Environmental > Aquatic > Marine > Hydrothermal vents | place: Mexico: Guaymas Basin | collected... | reverse complement strand
TACCGGGAACTCTTGGAAATGAAAAGTCTCATGCAGAAGTAACATTTAACATCAGACCAATGAAAAGCAAACTTAACCTTGTAGCGCATGGTTACTGTACTAAACACGGAATTTGGGAATCAACACCGGAAATCGTAGAAGTTACTGAGTAGTCTAAAAGAGCGTTAAATACGGTATTTTGTAGGGTTTCAAAAAAACTCTATAAAATATTTTTATAACCTATGTGTAACCTAAATATAATTCAAATTATAATTTTACGGTAGGTTCATCTATATAAAATCCCTGTGAATAATCGATACCCAACTCTTTAACTTTATCCATAATAATACTTGAATAGACATACTCTGCAACTGTTTTTATACCAAGACGTTTTGCAAATTGAACTATAGTATCAACTACAATGAAAGAGGCTTCATCAACATCAATATTTTCAATAAGAGAACCATCTATTTTAATATAATCAGTATTTATCTGTGTTAAATAGGAAAAATTAGAGTATCCACTGCCAAAATCATCTATCGCTATTTTTGCACCATAACGAGAAACCTCACCAATAAATCTATTGACTTTCTTAAAATCACTGATCATTTCTGATTCCAAAAGCTCAAATGTAACGCGTTGTGCAACTTCTCTGTTGTTTTTTAGTTTCTCAATTATAAAATTAAAAATTTCACTGCTCATAATATCTTCAATAGCCAAATTAATACTAAATTCATAGTCGTTTTTTGAAAATATCGCAAATGATTTGTCTATAATAATTTTTGTCACTTCATTATATATCTTTAGCTTTTTTGCAATTGGAATAAAAAGCAGCGGTGAAAGAATTTTTTCATGTTCATCTATCAGTCTTGCCAAACACTCATACTTTACAATTTTTCCGCTCTTGTTATCTAAAATTGCCTGATAATAGGGGACAATTCGAGAGCTTTCAACAGCACTTCTTACTATATGTGAAAGTTTTAAATTTCTCTCATATTCATGTTCTAGATTTAATTTGTCTTCATAAATCCAAAATGGTACACCTTTTTGTTTTGCATATACCAAAGCCATAGAGACTTTTGAAAAAATATTTGTATTATCTCTGTGAGAAGATGATGCTAAGGTAAAATCAATATAGATTCTCGTATCTTGATAAATAACTTCACAACTTTTTATCTTTTCATAACATTCAAACAGATACTTTTTTAACTGATAAAATCCAAGTCTGCTCTGTGTAGTAACAGCGTACTCTGCACCAGAGAGCCTGTAAACAGTATGATCAGAAAGTATCTCTTTTAAATAGTTGCCAACAAATTCTAAAACATAATCTCCTACTACAAATCCATAAAAACTGTTAATAGCTTGAAAATTATCTATCTTTAAAAGTATCAGCCCTGCATCATCATTATTTTGCAGATCTTTTCGCAGTTGATACATATTTGGAAGATTTGTCAGGTGATCAGTAAAATAGCGTTTAAAGAGTTGTATCCTGTACTCTTCTATACTCTGTTTTTTATTTGAATTATCTCTATAGAGTTCTTTTAATATGGCATCACTAATTTTCTCTTCTTCTGTCTCTATTGTAAAGAGAGTTACAGATGTTATAGATTTTTCTTTATGTTTTAAAAGTACTATCTCCGCTTCTGGAATTCTTTTTTTGAGTTCTTTTAAAAGATTTTGTACTAAAACTGTATTGTGCATATAAGAGACTATATGAATTAAAATTTTATTCTTTTTTAGAGCAACAATTTTATTTACACTATCTTCAACTTCCACAGAAGATGAAAGTTCAAAGTTGTTTATTTCTAATTTATTATTATCTATTGGCATTTGCTACTCCTTATAAAATCATAGTAACATAGTTTTGTAAAGTATAATTTAACAAGAGTTCAACTATACTTTTATAAAATCTTTTAAAGTTGGTTAAATATTGAAATCTTTTCAAAATCTCATTTTATTGCAAAATCTTTATAGACTAAAAGCAATCGGCTTTGAATATATTGATCATTTTGAAATCAATGAAAAAAGCACCTATGCACAAGCAAATTCATTGCAGGAATTGACAAAAGAGATACAAAACTGTCACCTTTGCGATCTGAGTAAATCTCGTAAACAATGTATGAGTGGCTATGGCAGTCAAAACGCTTCTCTCTTTATTCTTGATTATCAAGTTTCTCAGGCACAAGACAGTGCAAACAACTACTACAGCGGACGATCAGGAGATACTCTAAAAAAGATGATTGAAAATGTCCTACAAGTTTCAACTCAGGATATCTATCTTACACATGCGATAAAATGCAAACCTTTGGAATCCAATACTCCTTCTTTATCAGAATGGGATTCCTGTAAAAATTATCTTTTTACACAGCTTGATTTGATTCAACCCAAAGTCATTGTTACACTTGGTCCTAAAGCTTATTCACATTTAACAAATGATTATGTAGAAAATTTTGAAAACGTTCGTGGACATGTTATTAATTTTAAACATGCTAAACTCATCCCTATCTATCACCCTCAGTTTCTTTTGCGAAACCCTGAACTCAAAAAAATTACACTCAATGATCTCTATACAATAAAACATTGTTTGGATAACACATAAAAAATTAGTTATAATAACACAAAAAATTCATTAGACTTCTTGCATAACCTCTTAAATCTAAAGATGTTATGCAAGAAGTCTATTAATTGAGAGAATATGAAATTCACCCTAGAAGCTACAAGCGGCAAAGCCCGTGCCGCAACGATTGAGACTGCACACTCTACTGTTAAAACCCCTGTATTTATGCCCGTTGGTACTGTCGGCAGTGTAAAAAGTCTTGATGTCCATGATGTTTTAGATATGCTTGGCGCTGAGATCATTTTGGCAAATACCTACCATATGTACCTGCGCCCCGGAGACAAAACAGTCGCAAAAATGGGAAAACTGCACGGTTTTACAAAATACCCAAAAAGTTTTTTAACAGACAGCGGCGGTTTTCAGGCCTTTAGTCTCTCAGATATAAGTAAATCAAAAACTGACGGTATTGAGTTTCGCTCTCATATTGACGGTTCCAAGCACTTCTTTACCCCTAAAAAGGTGATCGATATTCAGCATAACTTAGGCTCAGATATTATGATGATACTTGATGATCTTGTTGCCTTGCCTGCTACTCAGGAGCGTATCAAACTCTCTATTGAGCGTACAACAGCATGGGCAGAAGAGTCTATAGAGTACTTTAGATCCAAACAAAAAGAGGGAATTGGAGTTGATCAAAATATCTTTGCCATTATTCAAGGCGGAACAGACAAAGCCTTTCGTACCAAGAGTGCAACAGAGTTATGTGCCCTTGATTATGATGGTTTTGCTATTGGCGGTTTGAGTGTTGGTGAACTTAACAACGAAATGTATGATACCGTGGAACATACTACACAGTATATGCCCGAAGATAAACCTCGCTATCTTATGGGAGTGGGAACACCTGAAGACTTAATAGAAAATATCGAACGCGGTATAGATATGTTTGACTGTGTTATGCCGACACGCAATGCCCGTAACGGTACCCTTTTTACCTCTTTTGGCAAGCTTAACATCAAAGGTGCAAAGTTTAAAGAAGATCCTGCCCCTATTGATCCTGAGTGTCAATGTATAACCTGTAAAACATACTCACGAGCATATATGAACCACCTCTTTCGAGCACGTGAGATAGCTTACTTCCGTTTAGCAACGATCCATAATCTGCACTACTACCTCAATCTTATGAGAGAGGTACGAGAAGCCATTTTAGAAGATAGATTTGCAGAGTATAAAAAAGAATTTTATGCCAAGAGAAGTTAGATAGTTCTTACTTCTCCCACTAATGTCTCTCCATTATAGAGTGATTGTGGATTATTTACTCTATAACTTTTCGAAGTATCAAAGAGTATGAGATCTGCTCTTTGACCTACTGCTATCTTGCCAGCTTGCAAAGCTATATGATTTGCAGGGTTTTGTACAGTCATTTTTAACAACTCACGCATTGTAAGCAGACCGCTTTTTACCAGTTTTGTATAGTAGAGTGGCAACGCATCACTGAGTGCTTCACATCCGTAGGCTGCATCAAAAAAGGCCACCTCTTTGTTTACCGGTGAGTTTGGCTGATGCAGTATTGTAAGCGTATCAATCAGCCCACTTTTGAGTGCTCTGCGAAGATCATGCATATCATCTTTTGATGCAAGAGGCGGATTTAATTTTGCGGTAGTATTAAAGCCTTCACATGCCTCATCGCACTGTGTAAGATGGTGTAAAGAGACTTCACACGAAACAGCAACCCCCTCCTCTTTTGCTTTTGCTATAAGTTCAATAGAACGCGGTGATGCAATGGATTTAAAAAGAATTTTAATATCAAAATAACGCGCGATCTCAATCATTCGGGACACATGCAGTACTTCACTCAATTCTGGTATGCCTGCAAGTCCAAGACGAGAGCTTACATCACCGTCAAGCATAACACCTGAAGAGATCAAAGAGTTGTCTTCAGCTTTACAAAAGAGTGTCACACCATACATCTGCACATATTCAGCTATTTTAATGGCAAGGTTGTTTTTTGCGATTGTAGACATATACGGAGCGATAACCCCTTTTTTCAGTAATATCGCAATATTTGAGAGTGTCATATCCTCTTTAAGCGTATTGAGCATCAGATCAATTGCTACATCATCAATAGATTTAAGTGAATTTTGAGCAAATTCCAACACAACTTCATCATCAATTGCCGGAGTACTGTCAGCATTAAGAACAATATGCCCTACTCCGCCTTTTTTTGCCTCTTTTGCAATCGCTTTAATATTTTTTGAATTAAGCTGTGCATCTTTGAGACGAACATTCAGATCAACAAGACAAGGCAGTAAATAAGCACCTTTTGCATCAAGCACTTCCTCGCTGCTAAGATCCTTACCAATAGCCGCTATAAGACCATTTTCAAGCAAAACATCAACTTCTCGCTCACCCTCTACATCACACACTATCGCATTTTTTATCAACATTGCAGTACACCTTCGATATAATTGTGTCATTATAAATGATTAAGGCTTAAAACTGATGAAAATTTTAGTCTCTGCACTCGAACACTCTGCAAATGTCCATCTTAAATCTCTTAAAAAAGAGCTTCATCAAGATACAGAACTTATAGGTATTTTTGACAAAGATCTCGGTAAGCCCATAGTTGATCTAAGAAGTTTGGCAATTATGGGCATTGTTGATGCATTAAAAAAACTGCGGTTTTTCTTTAAACTTGCTGATGAAATGGTTGAGCTTTCTGCACAAGCAGACAAGGTATTGCTCATAGACTCTTCTGGATTTAATCTCCCTCTTGCAAAAAAAATAAAAAAGAAATACCCAAATAAAGAGATTATCTACTACATACTTCCGCAAGCATGGGCATGGAAGAAAAAACGCATCCCCGTTCTTGCTCGCACCATAGATCATCTCTGCTCTATTTTACCTTTTGAGCCTGATTACTATCCAAAAGATGCACCCATTGAATATGTAGGACACCCTCTACTTGATCAAATTACAGAGTTTAAAGAGAGTAAAGTTGAAAAGATTGAGCATATTACCTTTATGCCAGGCAGTCGAAAAGGTGAAATAAAACGGCTAATGCCTATTTTTACAGCATTGCGAACAAAACTTACAGAGATCACAAAAGCAACGGTAATTATTCCTGAATACTTTTCACAAAAAGATATTGATGAACTTTATGGAGATTTAAAAGATTTTGAAGTTGTGCATAATGCCCATAAAACCCTGCATGAAGCTGATTTTGCCTTTATTTGCAGTGGTACGGCAACGCTTGAAGCAACTCTCATTGGCACACCCTTTATATTGGCTTATAAAGCAAAAGCATTGGATTACTTTATAGGAAGCCGTGTTGTCAAACTCTCTCACGTAGGCCTTGCCAACATTATGTTTGAAAAATTTAAAGGTGAGACTATTCATCCTGAATTTTTACAAGATGAAGTTAGTGTAGAAAATTTGCTGGAGAGTTATAAAAACTATGATACTTCACACTTTTTAGACAACTCCAAAGCACTGCGAAAATATCTTGGACACGGAAGTTCCAAAAGAGTTGCTGAGATTATAGAGGATCGCTAATCCTCTTTCACTTTACGCGCTTTAATAGTAATCTTTTTGCCTGTAGTTTTTGGTGCCGGTCTTTTTTTGGCCCATCTATCATCTTTTTTGCCCTCTTTTTTAAACTCTTTTCTAGGCTTTCTTGAATCATCTCGCTCAGACTTCTCTGTGTCAAATGTTGGTTTTTCCTGAGTCGATTTTTCAAAGCGTTTCTTTGCTATGGCTTGAATCTCCTCTTTTGTTAGCTTTTTACGCACAGGTTTATCTGAATCACTTTTAGCTTTTTGCGGGTACTCAAAACCTTCAATTTTTTCCTGTTTTATTGCACGACCTAAAAGCATCTCTATCTTATAAAGCACTATTTGTTCTGCTTCATCCAAAAGCATAACAGCCTTCTCTTTTGCACGTCCTACACGTTCTTCATAGACAATAGCTTCTATTGGCATATCGTAGCTGATAAGAAAATCGCACACAAGTTCTTTATCTTGAACAAGTTCTCTGTCCTCTACAACTTTGATCAGCTGATTTGAGAGTTGTGCTTTAAGTTCTTGTGGATCGTTTGCACAAACAACAAGGATATCTTCAGCGCTGTTTTCATCTATAATCTTGTTTAAGAGTTCAATTTTTTTAGCTTTTGGAGTTTGATAAATTCTATGATTGTTTGCTTTAATAGTTATTTTTGATGCAGGCATTGGGCTTCCTCTATGGCTTGGGTATAATAATCCCAAATTATGCAATAGGAATAAAAAATTATACTTTATCATTGCAATCAATGGACATTCATTACAAGCATAGGTAAATTTTATAAATTCCTATTGCATAATTTGGGATAATGAAATTATACCCATTTTTTAGAAGAAAAGATTATACTCTAAACGATACTCATTGTAAGAGTAGTCTTTTGCAGCTTTTTTATCAGCACTTGCCGAGCCAAATCTAAATTTAAGTTCACTGTTTTTCGTAATGTTTTGACGCATATCAATATGGATCACATTACTGTCTGCTGCAACACCCGGTTTGTTTTCATCAAAATCCTGAATTGCATATCGTCCCATAATGCTAAAACCTGGTAAAATGTTTGCTTTTGAAAAATCATACCCAACTCTGATCATATATGTTTTTGTATTTGCATACCAGTTATACTGTCCCATTACACGGGTAAATCCACCTGTTGGAAATCCACGCCACGGTGCTACAATATCTGCTTTATCTGCAACTTTTGAGTAGCCCAATCGTCCAAGAAATGCACCCTGTTTAAAATCAACTCTGGCACACAGTAGATTTGTATCTAAAGAGTTTGGATCTTTATACCCTGTTTGCTTTCCTTTTAAGTTGGCAACACCATAGTTTGCACCCAAATCATCAAACTGCATCATATAACGCACACCTGGAACAATCTTCATTGAACCTACAGCAATAGTATAGTGTGCTTCTAAAGTAAGATTACTCAGTACATCTGGTACAGCTGCATAACTTACATTTGCTTTTAGATTTTTCATAGATGTATTTGTAACAGAAACGACAATTAACTTATTATCTTGACCAATTCTATCAACGGTTAAATTTTTATTTACTGAAGCATCATCATTCTGACTCCATTTACTAGCTGGATCATAAGCAAGTAGATCATGTGCAGATATATGATCTCTTAATTTTTGTTTCATCAAATAGCCAACTTTAAGAGTTGTCTGCGATAGTTCTTTACTTGTTAATGTAACACCGTCAAAGCTGTTTGGAATCATCTTTGTATCATTTGATTTTGTAAAAACTGTTTCAAAAAGTTGCCGACCCATAATAAATGATGTTTTTGAAATATCATACTGCAGATAAGCCTGTGCGAGTACTGTCATACCATAATGTCCGCCAGTCGCTACATTATAACGGCTAAATGTATCTTTTCCTGCTTTTGAATATTTTACATCTTCTTTATCCATTCTAAAGCAATCAAGATTTTGTGATGTATATACACCAACAGTTGCACTTACACCTTTTAGTGGTGCTGTTTTATAAATCAGACTGCCACCAACACCATTATTTTTATTATCTTTTGTTTTACCGGCATACTCATTTTTCCAGTCCCAATAGAAAAAATTCGTTCGAAATCTGCCATAAAACATACCCTCAGTAAAAGCCTCTGTTAAAGTAGTAACAGCTTTAGGAAGTTTATTGTACTTTACTTGCATATTTCCTTTGAGTGTAACTTTATCTGTTTGCAATGTTGCTTGTGCAGATGTTGATACCAAAAGAAACGTTGCTACCCCTGTAGCTAACTTCATCCTACTCTTGTTCATTCTTTATTCCCCTCTTATAACTCAAGATGTTTTAAAAACAGCTCAGGTTCTACAAAACCGACAATTGTTTTGGAACGAAGAAGTTTACCCTCTTTGTTAAAAAACAGTATTACCGGAGGACCAAAAACACCATAAGCTTTTGAAAGTGCTTTCTCTTTTTCTCCATTTTCTGTTACATCAGCACGAATAAGTACAAATTCCTGCAACTTCTTTTGTACACGAGGATCTGAAAAAGTCACCTCTTCAAGCTCCTTGCAAGCTGTACACCAAGCAGCCGAAAAATCCAAAAGTATCTTTTTGCCTCTGTTTTTCTCAAGCAGAACATTCAGCGCATCGAGTGAAGTTACTTTTGTAAAATGCAATTCTGTTTTTTGGGTAGCTTGATCATTTACTGCAACACTTTTAACCTTTAAAAAAGCAAGAGGCTCCGTCATACTTGGTGCACCGGCAAGCACACTGATAAAGAGTGCCAAAGAGTAGATGAAAAGAATTGTTGAAAAAGCTCTTTTAAAACTGTGTCCAACACTCTTAAAAGCCCCAAGATGCAGACTAAATCCAAGTCCAAGCATTGCATACATCAGTATAATAACCGAAGATGGCAGGATCTTCTCAAGCATCCATACCGCAACAGCTAACATAAGTACACCAAAGATCTCATTGACCAGTGTCATCCATGCACCCGGTTTTGGCATAAATTTACCGGCACTTACCCCTACTAAGATAAGAGGCACACCCATGCCAAGACTCATCGTAAAAAGGGCAGCTCCGCCAAGCACTGCATCACCCGTTTGGCCAATATAAACAAGTGCTCCTGCAAGCGGTGCAGCAACACAAGGTCCAACAATCAGTGCTGATAAAAAGCCCATAATTGCAACCCCTATAAAACCGCTTCTTTTTGGATTTTGACTGACACGGGAAACAAGTGCATCCGGAAGTTTTAACTCATAAAAACCAAACATACTTGCAGCAAGTGCTACAAAAACAGCTGCAAAAGAGTAAACAACCCACGGATTTTGCAATGCAGCCTGCAGATTTGCACCAAAAAGACCTGCTAAAATACCTGCTAGTGTGTAAGCTACAGCCATAGCCAAGACATAAACCAAGGAAAGAAGAAAAGCTTTTTTCGTTGTCAATCCCTCACCCTGAGAGATAATAAGTCCCGAGATAATAGGAATCATAGGAAAGACACATGGCGTTAAGGATAAAAGCAGACCAAAAACAAAAAAAGTCACAAGAACCACTAAAAAACTGCTTGATTTAATGGTATCTGCTATAAGATCTGTTTGTGATTTCTCTTGTTGTTGGGTTGCAGTCTCTTCTAAAACTCCTCCCAACTTTGCAAGATCTGAACCTAATTTGGAAGTATCTACCTCTAAAGTAAATATCTTCTCACTTGGCTCATAACAAAGTCCCTGTTCAGAACAGCCCTGATACTCTATCTTTAGCTTGACCTTTTTAAGCCCTTCAAGAGAGCCCTCTTTTTTCAGTGTAACAATAAATTCTGGAGATTGTAAATAGACTGCATCTCCCATATGCTCTTGTGCTTTGGGAGCCTCAATTTTTTTTATGGAGATCCCCGGCGTTTCAACAAGCGTTATTTTCAACTTCTCTTTATAGAGATAGATCGCATCCGCTATCTTTACACCTGCAATAATTTGTGATTTTTCATTCACTTTAGCATAGGGTTTAAAAGCCTGATCCGGCATTAAAAAAGCACCAGCATGCAGTGAGACAAGAGAGAAGAGTAAAAAGAGAACAACATTTTTCAAAATTTTCATTTAACTACCTTTAGATTTATAATATTACCATCTTACACATTATTTTAAAATTTATATTATAGTGTCAAAAAAGAAAATGACTTAATATCAATCCAAAACTAAAACAATCCAAGTAATTATCATTTTAAGCAAATCATCATTAATTTTTCCCTACCCTATAAAAAATAAAAATAAAAATAAAAAGAAGTGAAAAAATTATGCCAAACAGATTAGCAAATGCAGACTCTCCTTATCTGCAACAACATAAAGACAATCCGGTAGATTGGTGGCCATGGTGCGATGAAGCTTTTGAAGTAGCAAAAAAAGAGAATAAAGCAATATTTATCAGTATCGGTTACTCTTCATGTCACTGGTGTCATGTTATGGAAGAAAAAGTTTTTGAAAATCAAGTGTGTGCCGACATTTTAAATAAGGGCTTTATCTCCATCAAAGTTGATCGAGAGGAGCGTCCTGACATTGACAAATATTATCAAGAGGTCTATATGCTCTTAAATCGTCGTGCTGGCGGTTGGCCTACTTCTATTTTTGCTACGCCTGAAAACAAACCTTTTTTTGCAGGAACTTATATTCCACCTGAGTCAGAGCAAGGCAGCATAGAAGGTATGGGCTTTATAGAACTCACGCAGCTCATATCAAGAAAAGTGGCTGCAAATGATGCTGATATATTAAAAAATGCTGAGGAGATAGAGAGTTTCATCAAACAACCCGAACATCCAAAAGAGGCAACCATTCTAAAAGAGGAGTTTTACAAGCCTTTTTTGACACAGGCAAAAAGCAACTATGACACACGAAACGGTGGTTTCTCTGTAGCTCCAAAATTTCCACATGTCTCTACACTCCACGCCCTTATGACTATAGATCGTATTTATAAAGACAAAAGTGCAAAAGCTATGGTTACAAATACCTTAGAAAATATGACAAAAGGTGGTATGTATGATCTTGTAGATGGCGGATTTTGCCGTTACAGTGTTGATGAGAAGTGGCTCGTTCCTCACTTTGAAAAGATGCTTTATGATAATGCTCTTTTATGTGGAGTCTATACAGATGCCTACCTGCTTTACGAAAAGGAGAAGTACCTCAAAACTGCACGTGAAATTGCTGACTTTTGGCACAACTATATGAGTGAAGATGAACTTTTTTACTCTGCAAGTGATGCTGACAGTGAGGGTGAAGAAGGAACTTACTTTGTTTACACATATGAAGAGGTCTTTGCAGCACTCAGTCAAGCCGGTTACAATGATGCAGCAAAAATGTGTGAAGCCATGAGTATTACACACCATGGCAACTTTGAAAACGGTAAAAGTATTGTCCGTTTTGAAAATGGCATACCAGAGTGGTTTGAAGATGTGAAAATCATTTTACAAAACATCCGATCCAAAAGAGAGTACCCATTTATAGATAAAAAAGTGCAAACTTCATGGTCTGCAATGCTTATAAACTCCCTTTTTAAACTCGGTACAATCGATCATAGCTATCATGAACGTGCAAAAACTTCACTTGCTGCACTTTTAAAAACCATGTATATAGAGGACAAACTCTACCATACAACACTCATTCATAAAGAGCCAAAAGTTGAAGCTTTCTTGGAAGATTATGCTTTTTTATCTCAGGCACTTCTGAGTGCTTACAAATATACACAAGATGAGATCTACCTTATCACTGCCCACAAACTTGTCAACAAAGCACTTGAGAAATTTTATACAAAAGGTCTTTGGAACTTTAGTGACGGTGAATTTAGTGTAAAAGCTGAAGTAACAGACAATACCTATACATCATCAGTATCTATTATGATTGATTCTATGCTCACACTTTCTACTTTGCTTAATGATGAAAAATATAGACATTTTGCATTTAAAACGATGGAGTATAATTCTTATGATCTCGGAAGACGTCCGATCTACTATCCATATATGCTTACACAGACTATTCGATACCTTAAAGAAGATAGAGTTGTCAAAAGTTCGGTAGAAAATTTAACAACAAATGCCTATCATCTGGCAAAAATTCGATACCCTTTTGTATTGTTCAAAGCTGATCATAACAACAGTGGCTATATGATTTGTGGAAAAACAAGCTGTTTTGCCCAAACAGATGATATTATAAAAATAAATACACTGATTTCAAACTCTTTTTAATCTGTAAAGTTTTATAATTAGTTCCTAAAGGTTATTAAATGAATAAAATAAAAGATGAAAAAATGAAACATGTTAAAGGTGATAGAATCGCTGTATGGAAGAAAAAAGAGACAATTGAGTACGAAGAGGAGTTGAAACGTCTGCAAATTGAGCTCTTAAAAATGCAAAACTATGTCAAAGAAACAGGAAAAAAAGTACTTATGATCTTTGAAGGGCGTGATGCTGCTGGAAAAGGTGGAACGATCAAACGTATCACAGAACATCTCAATCCTCGTGGTGCCCGTGTTGTTGCCCTTGACAAACCAAGCGATATAGAAAAAACACAATGGTATTTTCAACGCTATGTCCAGCACCTTCCTGCTGCCGGTGAGATAGTACTCTTTGACAGAAGTTGGTATAACCGTGCAGGAGTTGAACCGGTTATGGGATTTTGTACCCAAGAAGAACATAAAGAGTTTTTACATGAAGTGCCGGAGTTTGAAAAGATGCTTGTCAACTCAGATATAAACATCTTTAAATTCTACTTTTCAGTAAGTAAAGATGAGCAAAAGAGACGTTTTGACAAACGCCGTACCGATCCGCTCAAACAGTATAAACTCTCTCCGGTTGATGAAAAATCACAAGGACTTTGGGATAAATATACCATAGCAAAATACTCTATGCTCCTTGCATCACATACAGAACATGCTCCATGGACTGTTATTCGATCAGATGATAAGAAAAAAGCTCGTATCAACACTATAAAACATATTTTAAATCATTTTGACTATCCAGATAAAATTGACAAAAAACAGCTTAAAGCTGATGATAAAATAAGAATTCACGCTGATGATGAGATACGTATTATGGAAACTGAAATGACACTCAAAAAGACGAAAAGTTAATTTTACAAAGAGGTTTATATGCTAAAAAACATAGGAAAATTTATATTTATGATTGAGCTTGGGCTCAAATACAAAAAGATCTTTAAACAAACTTTTTTTCATCCTTTTATAACTTTAAAGTATGGCTATCAGGAACTTTCACTCCAACGTGGAAACTACTCAAATCAAGTACTTGATTTTTTAAATATAAAAGTCAATCTTCATGGGGAACTACCGCAAGAAGATAGAATTTTATATGTAATCAACCATCGATCACTTCTTGATATTTTAGTAATGGAAAACATTTTTTTACGTTATCATAAAAATGGTACATGGATAGCCAAACAGGAACTTTTTGAAGATCCGATTTATGGGAAATTTTTCCAATACAGTGGCTGTATCAGTGTCGATCTTGAAAATAAACGCGGTCTTTTAAACTTCTTTAAAACTATTAAAAAAATCTTTTCAAAAGTTGATGATATGAACCTTTATATCTTCCCTGAAGGTGAACGTTTTAAAGGTGAAGGTATCCATACATTTCAAAGTGGTGCACAAAAAATTGCTAAAGCAAATAAACTAAAAATTGTTCCGGTCTATATTCAGGGAAAAAATGAAGAGGTTTTTAAAAATGCACCATATGATGAACCCTATACGGTAGATGTCTATGTTGGCAATATTATTGACCATGAAAACCTCGAAGAAAAATATCTTGAATTTTATAATTCCATAGAAAAAAAGAGTACAAATGAATAAAATGACTTTAGGTGTAAATATAGATCATGTTGCCGTACTTCGTGAAGCACGTCGTGTTAATGACCCAGATATTCTGCAGGCTCTTTATGTTGCCTGCCAAAACGGAGCCGATCAGATAACCATACATCTTCGTGAAGATAGACGACATATACAAGATGTTGATGTTACCAATATCTTAACACACTCTAAACTGCCTGTAAACTTAGAGTGTTCCATAAACAAAGAGATTTTAGATATTGTCAGCTTTATCTCTCCGCATCGTGCAACACTTGTGCCTGAAAAACGCCAAGAAGTAACAACAGAAGGCGGACTGGATGTTTTTAGCTACAGTGAAGAAGTAAGTGCAGCTATAAAACAACTTCATAATGCACATATTCCTGTTTCACTCTTTGTTGATCCAACGCTTCAAGCAATGGAAAAAGCAAAAGAGCTGGGTGCAGAGATGGTAGAACTGCATACCGGACTCTACTCAAATCTTTTTGCTATGCTTCACTCAAATATTCCTTATTCACACCACTCTATAAAAGAGCTTGAATTACCGCGTAAAGAGTTGGAAATACAACTTGAAAAATCGATCCAAGATATCACAACAGCAGCACTTCATGCAAAAAAAATAGGTCTTGAAGTAGCAGCAGGACATGGACTAAACTATAACAATCTTGATGCAATTATGCAGATCAATGCCATTACAGAACTCAATATCGGTCAAAGTATTATTGCTAGAAGTGTTTTTACAGGTCTTGCAGAGGCGATAAAAGAGATGAAACGCCTTACAAGACGATAGATGAAAATGTTTCAAAAATCAGTTTTAAAAAGTATTTATCAAGATGAAACTCTCATTGCCCTTCGATGGGCAGAGTATCAAAAGTATTTAAAAAAACTTGACTTCATAAAAACAGTAAAAGAAGAGAAATATCAAGATGGATTTTTAAAAGATATTTTTGAAAACTGCTTAGGCTATACACTTGACAGTACTAATCCAAATGACTTCAATCTTGAGAGAGAAAAGAAAAATGAAACTGACAGCAAAAAAGCTGATGGAGTTATCTATGTAGATAATAAAGTTATCGGCATTATAGAACTCAAAGCGCAAGATACTAAAAACCTTGATAAAGTTCAGCAACAGGCATTTTGGTATTTAACACAACACTCTAATGCAAAGTATGTCATTATCTCAAATTTTGATGAGTTACGATTTTATTTTGATAAAAGCACAGAGTATGAGAAATTTTCACTTTTTCATCTAAACTATGAAGCGTTTAAAAAACTGCATCTGCTTCTATCCTATGAGAGTATCAAAAACAACATTCCACTCACACTCAAAGAGAAATCAGCTTCTTTTGAAAAAGATATATCAAATAAACTTTATAAAGATTTTTCGCTTTTTAGAACACATCTTTTTGAAAACTTAGTAAAAAATAATGATTTAGACAAAGCTTTACTCCTTAGACTTACTCAAAAACTCTGTGACAGAATTATTTTTATACTTTTTGCAGAAGACAGAGGATTACTCACTTCAAATACAATACAAGAGATACGAGAGCGACATAAGAATGACGGCTTTGGCGATAGAAGTATGTATGACTACTATAAACTCTATTTTGATGCTATCAATAAAGGAAATGAAAGATTAAATATTCCAAAATACAATGGCGGTTTATTTGCAGAAGACAAAATACTTAACAGCCTCATTATAGATGATGAATATCTTGATATGGAAGCTCAAAAATTAAGTAATTATGATTTTGAAAGTGAAGTTTCTGTAAATATTTTGGGACATATCTTTGAGCAGAGTTTAACAGAGCTAGAAGAGATCAATGCTTCCATCAATGAGACAGAATTTGATACAAAGAAGAGCAAAAGAAAAAAAGATGGTGTTTTTTACACCCCTGAGTATATTACAAAATATATAGTAGAAAATACACTTGGAAAACTTTGTTCTGATAAAAAAAATGAACTAAATATCACAGAAATTTCAAAACCTAAAAACTCAAAAAAACCAACAAAAAAAGAGCAAGTTCAAAAAGATAATTTAGAAATCTATCGAAACTGGTTACTCAATTTAAAAATTCTTGATCCGGCTTGTGGGAGCGGAGCATTTTTAAATCAGGCACTTGATTTTCTCATAAAAGAGCATCAATCTTTACAAAAAGATTTAGTTGTTATGCAAGATCTAACAGCCTACTATGAGATAGAAAAGTCGATCCTTGAAAATAATCTTTATGGTGTAGATATCAATGAAGATGCCGTAGAGATAGCAAAACTCTCACTATGGCTCAAAACGGCAAGTAAAGGAAGAACACTGACAAAACTTGCTGACAAGATACTCTGTGCCAACTCTCTTTTGGATATGCCTTTTGAGGAAGGAAGTTTTGATGTTGTGATTGGAAATCCGCCTTATGTACGAGTTCAGGGACTCAAAAGCAACTATGAAAATGAAGCACTGCTTTATGAGAAAAAGTATGAAAGTGCTGTCGGTAAATATGACATTTATGCACTCTTTTTAGAGATGGGATTTAAACTCTTAAACAAACAGGGAAAATTGAGCTTTATTTTGCCACATAAATTTTTAGTTGCTGATTTTGGCAAAGGTTTACGAAATTTTTTAGTAAAAAAAAGAGCAGTAGAATCTTTGGTTCACTTTGGCAGTGAAATGGTTTTTGAAGATGCCTCTGCTTATACCTGCATAGTTGCACTCTCCAATGATGACAAAAAAGCTCTGAATTTTGTCCATGCAAAACCACAAAACATATTTCAAGATCTGGCATTTGAGAGTATTTTATATAAAGATCTTGATGAAGGAAGTTGGAATTTAACAGCACAAACAACTTTAAAGATCATACAAAAACTACAAACTCAGCCTTTGATTCTAAAGGATGTATTTTCAAAAATCAGTGTTGGTGTTCAAAGTTTGGGTGACTCCATCTATCTTTTGGAAGGGAATTGTAAAGGAGATCTTTTTGTCGGTTACTCAAAAGAGTTGGCGTGTGAAGTAGAACTTGAAGCGACTATTATGAAGCCTTTTTTAAAGGGTGAAGATGTAAAAAAGTATGCTTCTCTTACAACAGACCTCTTTATTATCTATCCACATTATCAAGATGAAAACGGCAGAACAAAACCATATGAAGAGGATGATTTTAAGAGAGATTTTCCCTTAACCTATGCCTATCTACATCACTTTAAAGAGCTCTTGATCAGTCGAAAGATAAGGTATAAAACAAATCCAAAATATTGGTATGCTCTTCATAGAGCACGTGAGATCGAAATGTTTGAAAATGAAAAAATTATTACACCGGAGATCTCTTTTGGTACAAATATGACCTTTGATAATAACTCTTTTTATCATGGAACAAAATGTTATACTTTTGTAAAAAATAAAAAATATAACGAAAGTTATAAATATCTTTTAGCTCTTTTGAATTCATCTCTTATGTGGTTTTTTCTTAAAAATACAGGATATGAACTACGTGGTGGCTACTTTGCATTTAAAACAAAATTTTTAGAGCCTTTTCCTCTTCCCCAAACCCCAAACTATACACTTTATCTTCAAAACCTTGATTATCTCTTCTCTATGCAAAAAAAGCAACGCTATGATAGAGAAACAAAGTATGCCATAGGCTTGTTAAATAACAAAGAGATCTATCTTACAGAATTTCTTTTTGCCAAACAGATTGGATACCTTGAAAAATTTCAAGGGCATAAAGAGTTTAAAGAGTACTATAGATTACTTCCTTTTGTTTTTTCAAATAACCTTTTTGATGAAGTATTTGAAAACATACAAAACAGCAGAGCTTTATACTCCATTTTTTATCGTGAAAATGACAGAATATTTCATGTAGTTGATGAGGAAAACTATCTTGTAAGTATTTATGCAAATTCTGAAAAAAACTTTCTAAAACAGATAGATAAAAGATATACATTAATCAAGCCTGCAAGGGAGGGCGGTTACTTCTCCATCCTGAGTCCAGCGGAACCTTTCTGGCGTCAAGCAGACCTGATACAAAAATTATACCATAAACTTCACACAGAGACAAAAAATTATCAGCAATTGCTTATTGATCATGTCGATAAGATACTTTCTCTCAAAGCACAAGAGCAAAAAACTCGTAAAAATTTTCTTGATGAGCTAGAACTTAATAAAATCCCTAAAAAACTGCAAAGCTTTGAGCTCTTAGATTTTAATGAATTTGTAAAAGAGTATAAAAAAGCAAAAAAATTAAAATTTACAGACAAACTGCAAGAGAGAAATTTCAAAAATGAATGGCGTTCACTCTTTGAAAATGACACTAAAATAGTTCAAGAACTTCAAACACAGATAAATGTAACGGATAAAGAAATAAATACAATGGTCTATGAACTTTATGGATTGAGCAAGGATGAAATAAAGATAATAGAAGAGAATAGTTAAATGGAAAAACTTTCTCAAAAATATAAGAAAAATAAATATGGATATGAAATAGGACAAATTAGTGTGCTTTTATCCAATATACTACTAAGTGATACAAAAGTGGTTACATTAAGTCAAGAAACATTTATAAAAAATATAAATCATCACCCTGATTTAACTATAAATGATTACCTATTGCTTGATGATATTATTGGGAAAAGTCATTTTATAGCCAAAGATGGAAACAAAACAGTAGCAATAGTTCTGAACAAAGATAATAATAAACTATATCATTATGCACTTAAATCTACACAAAGTGGGAAAGCACTCTTTTTAACTTCGTTTAGAAGAACCAATAAAATAAGTATTGAAAAGATAAGAAAAAAACAAAAAAACGGAAAGCTAAAAATACTAAAAGACCATTTGCCATAAGCAAGAGGACTTGCTGTCTCCTCTTAAGCCCGTTCCCTAATAAATTAGAGCGGCACGACCGCAAGATTCATCGCGTTAACTTATGGCTTATTAAATTATATCAAATTAGTAAAATTATTTCAAGCCCATTAAAAGGAAATAAAAAATGAAAAAAAATAACAAACCAATCATTGCAATCAGTATCGGTGATCTTAATGGTGTTGGCATTGAGATTGCACTCAAAGCACACTCTAAAATCATAGAGATCTGTAAACCACTTTACTGTATAAACCAAAATCTCCTGACACAAGCAGCTACACTTCTGCAACAAGATATTCCAGATAACTTTACCCTCTATGAGGTAAAGGGTAATTTTAATATCCAAATAGCAAAAGTGACAAAAGAGAGCGGACGCTACTCTTATGACTCCTTTATGACAGCCATTGAGCTTTGTGAGACAAAAGAAGCGGATGCCGTTGTTACATTGCCAATTCACAAAGAGGCTTGGATGTTGGCAGGGCTTGAGTATAAAGGACATACAGATCTGCTTCGTAAACATTTCCATCAAGAAGCTATTATGATGCTTGGATGTCCTGAGATGTTTGTAGCACTCTTTACAGAGCATATCCCGCTTAAAGAAGTTGCATCTTCATTAACTTATGGTGATCTCAAAAGATTTTTACTTGATCTGCATAATAGCATTGAAAAAGAGAAAATTGCTGTTTTAGGACTCAATCCTCATGCAGGAGACAATGGCGTCCTTGGAGATGAAGAGCAGATCATTACAAAAGTTATCAGCGATCTGAACAAAGAGATAGGCTTTGAACAATTTGTCGGTCCTGTTGTTCCCGATGTGGCCTTTGCACCCTACTTCCGTAAAAACTACCACTACTTTGTAGCAATGTATCACGATCAGGGACTTGCACCACTCAAAGCACTCTACTTTGATGAAAGTGTCAATATCTCTCTTAATCTTCCCATCATCCGAACATCTGTGGATCATGGTACTGCTTTTGATATAGCCTATAAAAATCAAGCAGATACTCTAAGTTATCTCAATGCAGTCAAAAGTGCTCTAGAGTTTATAAATAACTAAAGGATAATAATTTTCCTTTAAGATTTTTTCTGTTATACTTCTGTAACACAAAAAGAGAACTCTTCTCTTTAGATTAAGTTAAAAAGGAAAAATAAAATGAAAAAAATTGTAGCACTCGCTTTTACAGCTGCTTCACTTATAGCATCATCTTTGGTTCAAGATGCAAGAAATGCAGGTCTTCAACCAATCCCAGAATCACAAAGTGAACTTTTAAAGCTGATTGACAATCCAAAAAATCCTATTACAAAAGCAAAGGTAGAACTTGGTAAAAAACTCTACTTTGATCCGCGTCTCTCAAAAAGCGGTCTTATCTCTTGTAATACTTGTCACAACCTCTCTAAAGGTGGAGATGATGGTATGGCAGCTGCAATTGGTCACAAATGGACTGCAAATCCACACCACTTAAGTTCACCTACTGTATATAATGCAGTATTTAATGACAAACAGTTTTGGGATGGCAGAAGTCCGGACTTGGAAGATCAGGCACAGGGTCCTATTCAAGCAACTCCTGAGATGGCAGCAACTCCTGAGCATGTTGTAGCAGTTGTTACTTCAATGCCTGCGTATGTAAAAGAGTTTAAAAAAGCATATGGCAAAGATATAAAAATAACATTCAAAAAAGTAGCTGATACAATCGGTACATTTGAGAGAACTTTAGTAACACCTGCTCCATTTGACAAATTTATGAACGGTTGTCCTAGTGCTATGACAAAAGAGCAAAAAGAGGGTCTGAAAACTTTTATTCAAGTTGGTTGTGCATCTTGCCATAATGGTGTAGGTATCGGTGGTGGCATGAATACTATGAATGTTACTGCAAAATACAAATATATGAATATCGGTGACTTTAAAGGTGATAAAAACGGTATGGTAAAAGTTCCAACACTCAGAAATGTTACAGAAACTGCACCCTATTTTCACAATGGTATGATCCCAACATTAAGAGGCGCTATCAAAGAGATGGCTAGAATCCAACTTGGAACAAAACTAAGTGATAAACAGGTAAAATCAATCGAAGCCTTTTTAGGTGCACTTGATGGTAAAAAACCATATATAAGAGTTCCTATGCTTCCTGCATCAAATGCAAAAACTCCAAGACCTGTTGTAAAATAGTCTCTTTATAGTAGCTTGAATGCTACTATGACATTTTCCCCTCATATTTTATAAAAATAATGTATAATTATTCTATATCTTTAAAAGAGGGGAAAAAATATGTTTACACTCACAGATGAAGAAAAACAAGCTCTTAAAGAATTGGCAAAGCTCTCTTTATATGAAGCCGTACTCCATAACAAAAGAGTACAAATCGATGCGGATAAACTTCCAGATAAGTTTAAACAGCATCTCGGTGCTTTTGTAACACTACATAAAGATGGAAGACTTCGTGGTTGTATCGGTCGATTTGAACCGGATCAGCCACTCTATGAAGTTATAATAGATATGGCAATATCTGCTTCACGCTATGATAACAGATTTACTCCCGTTACTCCAGATGAATTAGACCATATAGATATTGAGATCTCAGTACTTACACCACGGGTACGTGCAAACTCTGTTGATGATATCGTTGTTGGAAAACATGGTATATATGTTGTCTATGAAAATTACAGTGGTACCTATTTACCGCAAGTTGCGACAGATATGGGCTGGAGTAAAGAGGAATTTTTTAGAAGTTGCTGTGAAGAAAAAGCGGGCATACCTCCACAACACTGTAAAGATGCTGAACTCTACCTTTATGAGGCAATTGTATTTTAATATAGAGCAATATGCTCTATATATTACAGCTTGTCAGGAGTAAGACCAACTTCTTCTAAGTAGTGACGAAGATCAACTACTGCATCTTTTGAAAGTGTATTTCCCTGATGTGGTAGTGGCATAGAGTACATTTTACCATTTAAATGAATCTTTGCGTGATGCTCTTTTGTTAGATCAATTTCCGCACCGTAATGCTCTAACGCACTTAATAATTTTTTAGAATCAATATTTCCAGAAATTGGATGTTCAAAAATCTTTTGTATCTTTTGTTTATGTTTACTCATTTGTAATCCTTTGTTTTTGTTATATGTTCAATTATAACATTTGTATTCTTAGTACTTTAGCAACTAAAGTAACATTTCAAACAATTAGCGCTTTTTAAAGATCAAAAGTGTTTTATCTTCTGTATCATAAAGAGAAAATGTCTGTTTGTCCACAAGTTTGAGCCCTTTTAGCTTTTGAAAAAGCACTATCTTGTGAAAATACTGCACAATCGTATCTTGGTACTTTGTGTAGCGTCCATCTTCATCTTTTTGAAAAAGCGTAAATTTCGTATGGAGTTCATTGTTCTCAAAAGCAGCATCAACACTTAAAAATTCTTCCTCTGTATCATTGCTCATTGTACCTTCTGCAACATCAGAAAATCCATAGAGCGTATTGATATCGGCTATAAAAATACCATCATCCTCTAACTTTTCAGCCATCGATTCCAAAAACTCTAAAAGTTCATCTTTTTGCATAAAGTTTAAAACATCAAAGATACTTACAATAGCATCATATTTACCATCGATATCTTTTGCTTGCTTACACTCTGCATCAAGCCCTTTGGCTCTACACTCTTCAACCATAAGAGAACTTAGATCAACACCCTTACACGCTACACCATCACTGATCATACGCTCCATAAAACCGCCACGACCGCAACCGACATCCAAAAGTGTTTTTACATTATAGTCATCAAGTTCAGAACGATAGAGATCATAGAGTGCTTCTGTAGCCTCTTCTATACCAAGAAGATGCTCTGCTTTTGCATAGAGATCAAGATTTGTCATATTTTAAGCGTTTTCTGCGTGAATAACATCACGGATCTTCTCATAGATATCAAGTACTTCATCTTTTTTAGCAATATAAGAGTTTTTGTTGGCGATCAGGTACGTTGAACTTGTCATAATATCTTCTACAACCTCAAGCCCGTTTTGCTTCATAGTTGTACCCGTCTCTACGATATCAACAATCATATCGGCAAGCCCGATAAGCGGTGCAAGTTCGATAGAGCCGTAAAGCTTGATAATCTCCACACTCACAGCCCGCTCTTCAAAGTAACGCTTTGTAATATTTACCATTTTAGAAGCAACTTTTAGCTCAGGCTTTGTAAGATCAAGTTTTTCACCCTTTTTCATTCCAATGGCAACTTTACAGACACCACGACGAAGGTCCAAAAGACGAACAACATCAAGCCCCTGCTCCTCTAAAGTATCAAGTCCTACAACACCGATATCTGCTGCCTGATGGTAAACATAAGTCGCTACATCTTGATTTCTTACAAGTAAAAAACGAAACTTTGGCGTCTCCAAAATAAGTTTTCTGTCATCAAATTTAAAACTATCACCAAAAATAGTCTCAAAAATCTCCAGTGTCTCTTTTGCAATACGACCTTTAGGAAGTGCAACTGTTAGCATATATCAGCCTTTTGTATTATCTTTTTCATTCCCTTGAAGATAAGCTCCTCATCAACTTTGGCATCTTTAAATATCTTTTTAAATAGCTTTGCATCACCACCGGTCAATATGATCGGCATTTTATGTGACATAACTTCGCTATAGAGTGTTTTTAAATATCCATATGAGATAGCATCTTGGGAATTTTTTGGCATTATATCCAATGCAAGGTCAAAATTAAATGAATATGCAAGTGCAGGAGAGATATTTTCATAGCTTTTTTGCATAGCAACTACTCCAGGGTAGATAAAACCACCCTCAAAATGTCCGTTTTTTACCACATCTACGGTAATTGCACTGCCGGCATCAATGATTACACCGTTTTTGACCATCTCACAGGCTACAATTCGATCAATTCCCATCGTATCATAATAATGAGACATATCAATATACGCAGCCAAATTAATCCAGTTTACAAGACCTGCAAGCTCACTGTTTACTTTTTTGTTTACTGAGATGTAGTAGATTTTTTCTTTCATTTTAAGAGGATTAAAGGAAGCAACACTCTTTTTAAAAGAGAGTTCTCCATCTAAAAAGTGGTAAGAGGTATTGCCAATATCACACAAAAGCATTACTGTATCTTCCAGCCTGCTTCTTTAAAGGCTTTTGCAGCTTTTGAACAAAGTGGTGCATCTATAAAGAGGATCTTGTACTTAAAATTATGGTCAAAAAAAATTGTCAATTTTGTATAGATCTCTTCAAACTTATGAACATCTTTCATTAAAATTCGACTCTTTTGACTTACCGCAAAGATTGCCCAAAAATAACCTCTCATATCTGTTGCTTTATAGATCTTTATCTTATTTCTGATCCCTAAATCTTTGGGAGGGATCTCTTGCATTTTTTTAAAAATTTTCCCTTTTTGACGAAAGGAGTCAACAACCATCTGCATATCTATACGATATCCTTTTTCTCAATTATTTGCTCAATCCCAATTCAGCAAAAAGTGTCTCAAAATATTCACTGATCTCTAAAAGTTCTTCTTCTAAGAGTCCAAAAGCTTTATCTTCCATAACCCATTCTTCAATACGTTTTACACTGTCACTTTTTTGATCTTCATTTAACTCTTTGGCATGAATAACAGCATCTTTTATTTTTTCTAAATGTTCTTTGTGTTTATGTGAACTCATTCTTTTTTCCTTATTTTTTAATAATTATCATATTTTCCGGCTTCTACATCAGCACGAATTGTATCTATCTTTTCTTGCATAATATCAAGAATGAGCTTAGCAGCTTCTTTATCATCAGTCTCAGGCACATCCCAATCCGTAATTTTCATATTTACTTTAAAAAGGATCTCCAACTCTTTTTGGATCTCAGCTTTTCTGCTGTTTAACTCTTTTATAATAGCATCTTGTTTACTCATAATTTTATCCTTTATTTCTCTGTTGTATTTTGACAACGAAGTGTCTCAATATTTTTAATTTTTTCAAGTCTCTCTTGAACATGATTTAACTCTGCCATCGCCTCTTCATACTCTTTTTGAATCTTGGCTTTTTGAGCTTCTACTTTTGCAAGCTGATACTCAATCTCTTGCATAGGTACAGTACAAGATTTTGCCAAATCTTCTTCTTTTTCAAGTAGCCACTCTGTTAGTTTATGTATTAAACTCATAGTGATTGTCCTTTTTTATAAATTGTACTCTTTTATTATAAACCACCACTTAACATTCGATAGAAAATAGAAAAAGATTTTTATAATATATGACTCTTTTTTGGAACTTCTGTTGAGACAACTTTCTTATTTTCTATCTTTAAAATCCGATCACAAAGTGGCAGCATCGCTTCATCATGTGTCACCATAATAATAGCAACATCTTGATCAAGCGCTATTTTTTTTAACATCTTGACAACATCAACAGAACGTTTCAGATCAAGTGCAGCCGTTGGTTCATCCGCTAAAATAATCTGTGGTTTATTTGCCAATGCTCGTGCAATCGCAGCACGTTGGTTCTGTCCACCTGAGAGCGAAGATGGCATAGACTCTGCTTTATCTTCTATGTCAAAATAGTCTAAAAGTTCTCTGGCAAACGCTTCACTCTCTTTTTTTGAAACACCGTTCGTTTGAGGAACAAGCGTTACATTCTCAAGAATATTCAAAAATGGAATGAGATAGTGTGCCTGAAAGATAAAACCTATCTTCTCACGCCGTATTTTTCGTGTCTCTTTGGTCAGCCATCTGTTTTCATAAACTTTTTCATCTCCAAGCCAAATAGTTCCGCTTGTCGGCTCCTCCACACAGCCTATCATCATTAAAAGCGTTGTTTTTCCTGCACCACTTGGAGCAATCAATGCTACGAGTTCACCTTTATTTACTTCAAAAGAGGCACCATTAATCACCTCAACAAGACTATCGCCTTTGCCGAAATTTTTTACCAGATTTTCTACTTTTATACTCTGTCTGTTCATATCAACCACCTATTGCCTCTGCAGGATCAGCACTAAGAACCTTTTTAACTCCGACAAAAGAGGCAAGAATAGAAGCCAAAACAACAACAATAAAGAGCATAAAAGCATCCGGTGCTTCCAAAACAACTCTTTTAGGAAATTTTGTATAGATAAGATGTGCAAAAATATTTCCTGAGATAAATGCCAAAACACCCATAAGCAAGGTCTCTTGCACAATCATCTTGACAATCATACTGTTAGGAATCCCAATAAGCTTCATAATTGCTATCTCTTTCATCTTCTCCAAAGTCATAGTATAGATAATCAGTGCGATAATAATCGTAGAAACAAGCACTAAAATCACCGTAAACATACCAATCTGTTTTGAAGCCATTTTAATAAGATTTTTTGTTAAAAGTGTTTTCTCTTGTGTTGCTGTAAAGACAGCTTTATGTTTAAAACGGCGTATATCATTTGCTACACTATCAATATCATATCCAGAACGAACTCTTGCAACAACCGTATTAATCATATGTGAGTTTGTTGAGGCAATCCCTCTTGCTCTGTCATTACGTGTACGTGCATTTGAATAGAGAAACTGCAACTCTTGTGCATCTTTTAAACTCACATAAACCAAGGGATCTCCCCCAGAAGAGACAGTACCATGCGTAATACCTACTACCGTATAAATATCACGCCCTAAAGGAATTTTATCGTTAAGTTGAAAAGCTGTTTTATCTGTTACGACCATCTCATAATGATCACGTTGCAAAACTCTTCCGGCTATTAATCTTTTTGGATTAATGGGATTAATATCACCATAAGGATCATATCCAACAGCAAAAACACGCACTGCTCCACTTTTGGAAGGAAGTTGGAGATTTTGAAAGGTAAAACCGGCAGACTCTTTTATACCGTCTATAACTTTTATTGTATCTCTCATATCTTCATGAATACGAGAAGACTCGGCAAAGGGTCCTAAAGTATTCTCTTGAACAATCCATAAATCAACATCCATATCATCAAGCAAAGCCTGTGCATCAACAAGCATACCTCGATAGACACCAATCATAATAAGAACAATACCCAAAAGCATACCCACACCCATTGCCGTAACTATAAACTTACCAAAAGTGTGTGCTATCTCTTTTTGTGCTAAATTAATCATTAATGAATGCCTGAACCCTCAAAAAGCGGTTTTTTATTTGCAACAGCTACAAGAACTTTAGCAGAAAGTGACAATCCGCTAACCGCCGCTTCATTATTGCTTATACCTAAAACTTTCACTTCATTAAAATGTGCTTTTGAATTACTATCTATCCAAACACCAACTCTATTCTCTTTATGAACTAGTAAATCCGATGGAATTTTCACAACATCTTTGAGTGTTTTTGTCGTTATTAAAACCTCTGCTCGCTCATTCATATAAAAAGGTATTGGTAATTTTTCAAATGCTACATCTACTTCACGCTCCTGTGTAACAGCATCACTTTGCGGAGCGATGCGTTTGACAAGACCTAAAAACTTTTTATTTGCTTGTGAACGCAGAGTAATTATGGCTTTTTGTCCTACTGCAATAGCACCGCTGATGCGTTCATCAATAGAGGCTTTAATCCAAACAGTTTTTGGATCTACTATTTTTAAAATTGGCATTGTTGGAGCAACACTCTCTGCCACATCAGCCTCTCTTGCAATAACATAACCATCTACCGGTGCTGTAATTGTATAGCGTGAGAGTTTTACACTGAGTGCCTCAACACCTTTTTGTGCACGAACTATCTCCGCAGCTGCAGCATTTATTCTTGCTTTACTTGCTGCGATCTGTGCATTAAGAGCATCTAAATCTGCTTTTGCTTTATCGTATTCAGACTGCGAAGCAAATGATTGTTCTTTAAGTTTAGCATAACGTTTGTAGGTAATAAGTGCCAATTTCTTCTGAGCGACAAGACTCTGCAACTCTTTTTTTGATGCAATATGTTCCAAAGAGGCTTTTTTTACAGCAATTTTAGCTTCTTGCAGTAATTGCGGCAGATCAACCGGATCCATTGCAACAAGAAGTTCCCCTTTTTTAACCCAATCTCCGGCATCTTTTGTAATTGTTAGAATCTTTGCAGATGTTTGGGCATTGACACTATAAATATCTTTTGCATCAACTTCTCCAATTCCAAAAACAGTTACATCTAAGTTCCCCTTTGTAGGCGTTATCTTGTTATAGGTGCTTTTTGGGATATAGACCTTGTTATAAAACACCAAAGCTCCACCGACAACAAGCAGAGCAACAATAACATACTTTATCATTGTATTCATTCTATTTTTCCTTTTAAATAATCAATTCTATCCATACTAAGTGCCCGCGAATAGTAAGCCTCTAAGAGTCCCAATCGTGCATTTAAAACCAAAGAAGCAGCATCAAGAACTTCAATATATGTAGAGAGTCCCTCTTTATA
>Ga0256837_1000653_pt1 | contig 28099 bp, 24 predicted proteins | sample 4562384metaG_FD_185976 | JGI IMG/M metagenome (GOLD analysis project Ga0256837, IMG submission 185976) | Hydrothermal vent microbial communities from Guaymas Basin, Mexico - 4561-384 | ecosystem: Environmental > Aquatic > Marine > Hydrothermal vents | place: Mexico: Guaymas Basin | collected... | reverse complement strand
ACGACCACAGGCTTGTCTGAAGCCGCAACTTCCTTAAGCAGACGCTCGATGCTGTAGCCACGATGGTTGGCTTTGTTCTCTACAGCTGCAACAGCTACCCCTTTAGGGGCAGTAAAACGCTCGAACGGTCTAAGCATCGAGTTCGCACCGCTGAGCGCACCGATGAAGAGTGACGCTCCGTAGAGCATGAGCACCACGGCAAAGAGCTGGAAGAGTTTTTTGGCTCCGGGCTTTTTGTCGCTACCGTCAAAGACTCCCATGTAGAGGGCTGAGCCCATAAAGAGAAGCGCCCAGAGAGTGAGCGTAATACTGTCAGGCAGGATACGTCCGAGCATAAAGATAGCAAGTCCGAGCATCATCACACCAAAGACTTGAGAGACCACGCTCATCCAGCCTCCGGGTTTTGGCATGAACTTCCCTGCACCGATACCCACTAGTAAGAGCGGCATTCCCATACCGATACTCATCACAAAGAGTGCCACCCCGCCAAGCAGAGCATCACCGGTATGGGAGATGAAGAGCACGGCACCCCCAAGCGGCGGTGCGACACACGGACCGACAATGAGCGCGGAGAGCACACCCATCACCGCTGTACCGACAAATCCGCCCTTCTGCCCCGCTTCGTCACTCACGCGGCTGAGTTTACTCTGCCATGAGGCAGGCAGTCCTATTTCGTAGTAGCCAAAGAGGGAGAATGCAAGGGCTACGAACATCCCGGCAAAGATAGTCAGAACCCACGGGTTCTGCATGGCTGTCTGGATGTCCGCACCGACCAGTCCTGCAACTACACCCACGACCGTGTAGGTAAGAGACATTGCCACCACATAGACCAGTGAGGTGATGAATGCTTTTGCCACACTTGGTTTGCCGTCACCCGACTGGGAAACAATGATCGAAGAGAGAATAGGGATCATCGGAAAGACACACGGCGTAAGTGCAAGCAAAAGTCCGAAAATAAAGAAGAGAACAATAATGAACAAAGAGCTTTCACTCCCCAGTACATCGGCGATCTTTGCGGTATTTCCCTCTTTTGTCAATGCGGATATCTTGTCAAATACACCCGCTTCCTCTCCCTTGAAGGTAAACTGCTTTCTAAAAGGCTGGTAGCAGATACCCGCATCCGAACAACCGACCACTTCCACCTCAAGCGTATAATCACCTTTGATCTTGGAGGTGATATCTTTTACAGGGATATTGACAATAAGCTGATGTTCATAGACCTTGTCACCGTCGATCTCATGTGCTTGGGGCAACTTCGGATGCAAGGCAAGGGATTGAGGTTTGACAATACGGAACTTCAAGTCGTCTTTATAGATGTGTATCTTGTCCGCCAGTACGATCTTGGTTTCGATCGTATCTTCTTTTTGAATCGCCGTGATCTTGAACGCCTCTTCAGGCTCTACGAATTTCTGTTTTTTCAATGCACTTGTAAATCCGCCGAAAGCGAAACTACTCAAAAGAATTCCCATAAGGAGTAACTTTTTGATAATATACTGCATTTTTTCTCTCTTTTATTCTAATTTTATAGTATTGTATTGTACTATTTGTGTATAAAGCTATGCAATCTTAGCAAAAATGGATTAATAGAGGGTATACCCAAAATCAATCATAGAGGACAACATGAGCAATCATCTCAAGAACGAACACTCTCCCTATCTTCAGCAGCATGCTGACAATCCCGTCGACTGGTACCCATGGGGTGAAGAAGCCTTCAAGAAGGCACGCAAAGAGCATAAGCCTATCTTTCTAAGCATCGGGTACAGCTCCTGCCACTGGTGTCATGTGATGGAGAGAGAATCATTCGAAGACAAAAAAACGGCAAAAATCCTCAACGAACACTTTGTCTCAATCAAGGTTGACCGTGAGGAGCGTCCCGATATCGACAAGCATTTTCAAGAGGTCTACCAGCTCATGAACGGCCGTCCGGGCGGCTGGCCGACATCGATCTTTCTGACCGAAGAGGGAAAACCGTTCTACTCGGCAACCTACATTCCTCCCGAAGCACGCTACGGTATGATGGCATTTCCTGAACTGCTCAATGTCATTGTCGACAAATATGCCAATGCCAAAGGGACATTGGTCGAAGAGGCGGAAAAGATACTCAAGCACCTTAACCCCGACAAAGATAAGATCCAAGCGACCAAACTCGACAGTAGTATCGTACAGCGGACTATCGAACATGCAGGATTGCTCTATGACCATCGTTTCGGAGGCTTTAGCAAATCACCGAAATTCCCACAAAGTTCTCTGCTCGATCTTCTTCTTGATCTCCATACACTTACCAACAGTAAAGAGGCGCTTGCCATGGTGGAGAAACAGCTTTTCCATATGGCACGCGGAGGGCTAAGGGATATTGTAGAAGGTGGCTTCTGCCGCTACTCGACCGATAACGAATGGATGGTACCTCATTTTGAGAAGATGACCTATGATAATGCGCAACTTAGCAGCGTCTATCTGAAAGCTTATCATATTACCCAAAACACTTTCTATAAAAAAGTAGCGTTCGAAACCCTTGACTTCATGCTGGAGAAGATGCAGGAGTCATACCTCTTCTACTCTGCAAGCGATGCCGATACCGAAGGAGAAGAGGGAAAATACTTTGTCTACACCTATGAGAAAGCCAAAAAATCCTTTCTCAAAGCAGGGATCCCCAAAGAAGCGCTCGATGATCTATGCCATGCGCTACATATTACACCTGAAGGCAACTTCGAAGGAAAGAATATCATACGTGTAGAAGATCCAACCCGAACAGATGAGATCCCCTACTTCCATGAAGCGATCAAGGCACTGAGAAAACGCAGAGAAGAGAAACGTACCTACCCGTTCATCGACAAGAAGGTGATCGTCTCATGGAACGCAATGATGATACGCTCCCTCTTCTACGCCGCACGCACTGACGAACACTACCTCAAACCCGCAAAACGCTCTTTGGAGAAGCTTCTTGAGAGCATGTATATCAACGGACAGCTTTTCCATACCACGCTCATCGGGAAAAAGCCGAAGATCCATGCATTCTTGGAAGACTATGCCTATCTGTGTGAAGCACTCATAGAAGCCTATGAGACCACTCTTGATGAGACGCATCTCATCATTGCGCAGAAACTTGCTAACAATGCAATTGAAAAATTCTATAAACACGGTATCTGGAAATTCTCCAGAGGCGAGTTCGAGACCGATGCGGAGATATTCGACAGCTCCTATCCCTCATCGCTTGCCACTATGGTCGGGGTACTCCACTCTATCTCTTCACTTATAGATCCCGTCTATAAAAAGTTCGTCTTTAAAAGTCTTGAGATCCACTCTTACGATGTCATGCGTCAACCCGTCTCCACTCCGAAACTGAGCAAAATGGTCATCCGTTATCTCTATGATGACATCATTATTAAAGCCAAGGAGGAGACACTAAAGAAAAACCTCTCTCAACTGGACAAACTCCCCTACCCCTTTACACTCTTCAAAAACGATACCAATGACGGATTTATGCTCTGCAACACCTCGGCATGTTTCGGGCATGAAAAAGATATGGAGGAGATCAAAGAGATACTAAACAAACGGCGGACATAACGAATGGATGAACTTAAAGCCTATATTCAGCACTTTATCGATCTTGATGAAACACAGTGGTTTACACTCTCCTCGCTTTTTAAAGAGGTTCATTACAAAAAAGGCGAACATATCTACGGAAACTCCGAAGTCTCCGAATGCCTCTACTTCATCGTCGAGGGGATCGTCCGCTCCTACAAGCTCGAAGAAAACGGCAAAGATTTCACTTGGACCTTCCATTGCCTCGATATGGATACACTCGATCACCGTATGCTCATGGACATCGCTGTGGTCGACTATGTCAGCTTCACCCAAGGCACACCCGAAGAGCTGGCGTTTGAAGTATTGGTCGATGCAACCTTGATGAAGATAAACAGAGCCGATCTTTACGCCCTTTATGAGAACGACCCTTTCTGGCTGAAATTCGCCGCTAAGATGGCGGAGGACTCCTATGCGATCATGCGCGAACGCACCTTCAACCTTCTGACCAAAAGTGCGAAAGAACGGCTGGAACTGCTCATAGACTACTTTCCGGGAGTCTTTGAAAAACAGGTGCTTGTCGATCATATCGCCTCCTATCTGGGTATCACCAGACAATCGCTCAGTCGTCTTCAGCGGGAGAGGGAACATTTGTTACACGAAGTTTAATCAACTCTGCTATAGTGCCACTCTATTTACACATAACAAGGAGTCACTATGCGAACACTTTTGCTACTGCTATCATTCAGTGCCGTACTAACGGCACAAATACAGACCATTGTTTTTGCTGCAGGTTGTTTCTGGGGTGTGGAGAAGCATTTTGAAAACCTCAAAGGGGTCGAATGCGCCACCTCCGGCTATGCGGGCGGGAACTACGAGAACCCTACCTACCGTACCGTACTCAAACAACGAAACCCCGATACAGGGGTCATCAACCATACGGAGTCCGTAGAGGTAGTCTATGATGACAGCCGTATATCCACCCAAACACTGATCAAATCGTTTTGGGAACTGCACGATCCCACACAGGGTAACCGTCAGGGAAATGATGTGGGCAACAACTACCGCTCGGCGATCTACTACACGACACCCGAGCAAAAATACATAGCACTTGCCACACGTGATGTATACCAAACACTTTTAACTCAGGCGGGATACGGCAAGATCACTACCGAGATCGCACCGCTGAAAAAATTCTATAAGGCAGAAGCATACCATCAGGACTATTTGAAAAAACATCCCTTCGGCTACTGCCCCAACCATGCAACAGGAGTAAAGTTTCCCAAAAGTTCCGCCAAAAAAGAGACAAAGCAGCTCACGCCGCTTGGCGGCAAAGAGATCGTCGTCATCACCGCGTCCCATTGCCGTTTTTGCGAAGCCTTTAAAACCGATGTCACCGCACACTACCGCGGTACGCTGCCGCTGCGTACGGCACGCGCTTCACAACTCAAAGGTTTTGTACTTTCAGATAAGATACACGGTACGCCGACGATCCTCTTCATAGAAGACGGCAAAGAGCAACTGCGTCATGTGGGCTACATGGATGAAAAGGTGTTTTACAAAACCTTGGGTGCGTTCAAGCTCGGCAAAAGAAGCGAAGCGTACGATGTGGCGTACAACAAAAGTACGGACAGCCGTTTTTGCCGCCGTTACGAAAAATTCGCCCATACGGGAGACGGGGTATTTATTGACACTATCTCCGGTGACATTCTGTTCGATACGCGCGACCGCTTTAACTCCGGTTCGGGGTGGCTGAGCTTTTTTAAAGCCGTTCCCGGCGCGGTAATCGAAAAAGAGGACAACAGCTACGGTATGCGCCGCATTGAGATCGTCGCCAAAAAGAGCGGCGCACATCTGGGGCATGTCTTTAACGACGCACCCGGAGGCAGAAGACGCTTTTGCATCAACGCAACGGTGCTGGAGTTCGTTCCAAGAGAGAAGATTAAAGAGCGTAACGCCACGATGGACAAGTAGAGATTAAGCAAAGTTCGTCAATACTGCCATCATATCTTTAACGGGGTAAAACATATGACATCGGTTGGAAAATACGGCGGATTAACGCTCTTTAGCGCACTTTTCGGCATAGGATTGCTCGTCCGTTATGCTTTCGGTACGCAAAGTACACTCTGGGACCTCTGGAACACAGTCGACATCTCCTTTGCCGTTGCGCTTGGCATTTTGGCTTTCATCGCCTACCGAGACATCGTTCGCGAAAAAGACCAAATACGGCTCATCTTCGATGTAAAAGAAGAAACAAAAATCGATACGGGCTTATGCCTTTTGCGCAAAGACTGTACCCGAAGCGAAGTGATAGGACTCATCGAGATGCTCAAAAAAAGCGACGCACCGCTGAAATACGATGTCAAGCATCTGCATACGCTGCTAAATGAACTCAACCGTGTCCAAAGCGGCAAAGCGGGCAAACTCTATATTCCTGTTCACCCCGAAGAGATGTCGCAGTTCGACCTTCGCCCCTAAAAGGAACATTTGTTCCACTATGTTTTTTTTAATCTGCTATAGTGCCGTTTTACTTTCAAACAGAAGGAGTTTTCATGAGACAAGAAAAAGCGATTTTAGCCGGCGGATGCTTTTGGGGCATGCAAGAGCTTATCCGTAAACTCCCCGGAGTCTTAAGCACCCGTGTCGGCTACACCGGCGGCGATGTACCTAACGCCACCTACCGAAACCATGGAGATCATGCCGAAGCTATCGAGATCATTTTCGATCCCGATAGGCTTAGCTACCGAGATCTTTTGGCGTTTTTCTTTCAAATACACGACCCCACTACGCCCGACAGACAAGGAAACGACATCGGCCGATCTTACCGCTCCGAAATTTTTTATACCACGCCGGAGCAAAAAGAGATAGCTTTGCAAACCATCAAAGATGTCGATGCAAGCGGTTTGTGGCCGGGGAAAGTGGTTACACCCGTCACGCCCGCAAGCGACTTTTGGGAGGCAGAACCCGAACATCAAGACTATCTGCAACGCCATCCCAACGGCTATACCTGCCATTTCCCGCGGCCTGAGTGGGTACTGCCCAAGCGTTAAGATGCGCACCGTCTCCATTTTTGGTTGCGGATGGGTGGGGCGCGCTTTAGCGCATGCCTTACAACCAAACTTCAAAGTCTACTGCTCCGTAAGGAGCCGTAGTTCCTATGAAAAGCTACAACCTCATACGCGACATTTGCTTGCTTATCCCGATTTATATCATGAAGCATTCTATCAGGCAAATACTTTTGTGATCGCCATTCCCCCTAAACATCACTACTTAGAAACGCTCGATACCGTTCTTCCTTACATCCCCTCTCGGACGCAGATCATTTTGCTTAGCTCCGTATCGGTCTATACCCAAACGCACGGAGTTATATACGAAGAGACGATCACAAAGCCCACGCGCATGCTTCAAGCCGAAGAGGCGGTGCGTACACGCAGAGCCGATAGCATCATCTTGCGTCTGGGCGGTTTGATGGGGTATGATCGTATCGCCGGAAAATACACTGTAGGCAAGATACTTGAGCATGACAAGCTTGTCAACTACATTCATAGAGACGATGCGGTGCGCATTATCACGCTATGCATTGAAAAAGAGATTCGTGGGGAGACACTCAATGTCGTAGCGCCTTTGCATCCGAGGCAGTCTCACATCTTTGCACAAAACGCAAACCGTTTCGGCTGGGAAAAGACCTACTATAAAAGCAACAATGTCCGGCAAAAGCTCATCTCCTCTCAAAAACTGATAGAAAAACTCGACAATACCTTCCTCAAACCGGACCCTTTACGTTTTTGGTAGTAGTAAGGGAACAAATGTTCCGCCGCACCTTGATAAAACGTGCTATATTTCCGATCTAATCATTGAAATGAAAGGATTTAAACATGAAAAATACACTACTAAGCTTCACACTTGCTGCAACACTTTTTAGCGCGGCATACGGCATGGAAAAATGCGGAGGAGGAAAATGCGGCGGCGATAAAGCCACTCTCAAAGCCCCTATGCACAAGGCCTATACACTTAACGACAAAGGCGAGCTCATCCGCCCTACCGACTACAGAACATGGGTTTACATCGGTACACCGGTTACACCAAACGACCTCAACGGCGGACACGCGGCCTTTCCTGAGATGCACAATGTTTATATCGACCCTGAGTCATACAAAGTGTACAAAGAGACGGGAAAGTTTAGAGAGGGAACCGTCATCGTCAAAGAGCTTGTCAGTGTGGGGGCGACCTCTGCCGTAAGCGGAAAAGGGTACTTCGAGGGTGAATTTTTGGGGCTTGAAGCGTCGGTAAAGAGTAAAAAAGACTTCCCCAACGAGCCGGGCAACTGGGCGATTTTCAGCTTTTCAGATATGAAAACAGGCATACTCAAAGAGAGCACCAAAGCGATGCCGGTAGATAAATGCGTCTCGTGCCACCAAGCAAGTGCCGAGGATGATTTCGTCTTTACGCAGTACTACCCCATCTTAAGAGCGGCAAAAGGGTTCGGTATGAAAAATCCGGAAAACACGGCAAAACGATCCGTGCAGAAAATGCCTATGAAAGAGGATAAAAAGTAACTTATTGTAACATGAAAAAAGTAGGAGTGTTCTTTCTTATATTATTTATCGCCATACAGGTTTACAGACCAAATCAAAATGACGGCAGTCCCATCGACAGTATGGATTTTTTAACAGCGGAGAATGTCCCCCTCTTAATAACGGACATCTTTCAAAGAAGCTGCTACAACTGCCACTCAGACCGTACCGACTACGCATGGTACGACAACATCGCTCCACTCTCTTGGTATGTAGACGCAAAGATTAAAAGAGCTAAGCTCTCTTTGAATTTTTCCAGATGGGGCACATTTGAGCCATGGCAAAGACGCCTCTTTTTACAAGGAGCAATCATGTATGATATCGATACGAAAAGGATGCCGCCTAAAAGCTATCTCGCTTTGCATCCTGAAGCTGCAATATCAGAACAAGAAAAAGAAGCCATAGCAGCATGGATCGCAACGGTAGATATGATGAAGGAGTAAAATGCAAACACTCTATAAAGCGCTCAAAACATATGGATACAAAGACCGTATCGTATACGATAACGGACTGCTTGGTATAGAAGGGAAAGAGACCGTATTGGGTCCGGATTCACTCTTTTTCGTCGATGCGGGCTATCGGGTGATGCACACATTTCTCTTTGCGATCAGTGCGCCAAAATACGATGTCAAAGGCATACTTGAGCTTGATTTGCAAACATACCATACGCTGGGAACCACACCCTTTGCCGCCAAGTTCGACCTTGAGATCAAGCAGCAGTGGGACGAAGTAAACATTGAAAGACAATACGGCATGAGAAAGATCACCAAAGCGCAGTTTGATCCTAACCGTTACATATTACGCAAGGGTTTTCCCGATTTTCCAAACTGCCCTTACGGACACACGTTTAAAATGTTAGGATACGATACACATACCCAAGAGTATGTACGCCTTACACCCGATATTTTAAAGCTCGATACACTAAAAACCGAACACTATAAGGAGTAAATAGAATGCAAGAGATACAATTTGTCAACACACGGTTCGATCCCGACATCACCCCGTTTCACGACTTGGCAAAGCAGATGGCAAAAGCGGTCGGCTACACCGCCGATTTGAAAATAGACAAACACCTTGCACAACTGCTTAGACTCAGAGTAGCACAAAAGAACGAATGTGCCTACTGCGTCATACTACATGCGCGTACAGCCAGAGAAGTAGGCATCCATGAGAGTAAAGTCGATAATATCTCTTCATGGTACAATAGTCATCTCTACGATGAAAAAGAGAAAGCAGCATTGGCATACTGCGACGCACTCAATAACGGTATGGCAAACGATTTTCAAGCCTACCACGACGCATTAAGCCGTTTTTTCGACGAGCGCGAGATCGCCGAGATTGCCGCAGTTGTCATCAACATGAACGTCTGGACCAGACTCAAACTCGCCCAAGGGGCAACACCGATTTTAAAGGAGAAACAATGAGAAAATACGAAACATACCGATGCAACAGATGCGGAAACGAAGTAGAAGTGCAAAAAGTAGGCGGCGGCGAGCTTGTCTGCTGCGGCGAAGCGATGGAGATGGTCACAAAGAACCTTACACTGGTCAATCTCATGAAAGCCTTTGCAGGCGAATCGATGGCGCGCAACCGTTATGAATATTTTGCCAAAGTCGCCGACAAAGAGGGCTACAGAGACATCGCCGCACACTTTCAAAGAGCCGCGGACAATGAAAAGACCCACGCAAAATTGGAGTTGGCACTGCACAACCGCATGGTAAGCGGCACGAACAACAGCTTCGGCAACACTATGGAGAACTTGCAGTTGGCCATCGATGGTGAGAACTACGAGCATACCGACATGTACCCCGACTTTGCCGCCATCGCAAAAGAGGAGGGCTATGAAGAAGCTGCAAGGCTCTTTAAAGGTATCGGAAACATCGAGATCGAACACGAAAAGATGTTCTTGCTCATGCTTGCGCGCATGAAAAACAATACGGTCTATGAAAGTGATCTGGAAGATGAAGCATGGATCTGCGAAGTGTGCGGACACATCCACTACGGCAAAAAAGCGCTAGAGGTCTGCCCGGTGTGCAACCACCCTCAAAAGTACCAATCGCGCCTGAACGATATAAAATAAAGGAGACACCTATGCCATACAACCCACTCAACGAAGAAGAACAACGCGTCATCCTGCACAAAGGCACCGAGCGCGCCTTTACAGGGAAATACTGGGACCATCACGATGCGGGCATGTACATCTGCCGCCAATGCAACGCCGAACTCTTCCCCTCAAGTGCAAAGTTCGATTCGGGTACGGGATGGCCAAGCTTCGACGATGCCGTACCCGGTGCTGTCAAAGAAGTACCCGATGCCGACGGTAGAAGAGTAGAAATTATCTGCGCCAACTGCGGTGGACATTTGGGACATGTCTTTAGAGGAGAGAGAAAAACACAGAAAAACACCCGTCACTGCGTTAACTCCATCTCTTTGGACTTTAAACCGCAATCATAGCAGAGGATCTCCTCTGCCTTGTAACTTCTGCTGACACCAAAAGCATCAATCTGCTCACAATATTATTTCTTTTTGCTATTATCTCTACATAAACTACTGTTTTACAGATATAATTCATTTATGTTCAAAGAGAGTATGAAAATATTTGCAGGTGATCTGAAAAATTCGTTTCAAGACCTGCTTCCCATTATCATTGTTGTGGCACTGTTCCAGGGTGCAATCATCCAAACTATGCCACAGAATCTTGTCTCCATCGTTATCGGTTTAAGCATTGTAGCTGTTGGACTGGCGCTTTTTATTAGGGGATTGGAGCTTGGTATTTTTCCTATTGGTGAGGGACTTGCCGTGGACTTTGCCAGAAAAGGCTCTGTCTTCTGGCTGCTGCTCTTTGCCTTTACTATCGGCTTTGCTACCACTGTCGCCGAACCTGCACTCATTGCCATTGCCGACAAAGCTGCCTCCATCAGTGCCGGAAAGGTCGATGCTTTTTTCCTGCGGATGACCGTTGCCGTCTCGGTAGGATTTGCTATTGCGCTGGGAACCCTTCGTATCCTTCTGGGGCACCCTATCCACTACTACATCATTAGTGGATATGTACTGGTGGTTGTCATCACTTTCTTTGCACCGGTTGAGATCATCGGACTTGCCTATGACAGCGGCGGGGTGACCACCTCGACCGTCACTGTTCCGCTGGTTGCCGCACTGGGCATTGGACTGGCTTCTTCCATCAAAGGACGAAACCCTGTCATTGACGGTTTCGGGCTCATCGCCTTTGCATCACTCACTCCTATGATCTTCGTGCAGATGTACGGTATTTTCGTCTACGCGTTCATGCCTGATGCAGCAGGGAATATCAAGGTACTCGAAGAGGCTGTCATGCAGACGGTAGAGATACACCAAAGCTTCAATTACTGGGATATTTTGTGGGATATCCTTGCAGTAGTAAAAGATGTCGCCCCTATTTTGGCAGTGATCTTCTTTTTTCAGTATATCATCATCAAAAAACCCGTCGTTCATCTGCACAAGATCTCTATTGGAATTATTATGGTGATCCTGGGGCTTTACGCATTTATTGTCGGGCTGGAAATGGGGCTTTTCCCTATCGGTGAGACCATCGCATTCCAGTTGACATCCATGGACAATATGCTCTATATCTACCTCTTTGCCTTTCTCATCGGCTTCTCTACAACTTTGGCAGAGCCTTCTCTGCTTGCCATCGCCATTAAAGTAGAGGAGATCAGCGCAGGGAGCATTAGGCAGAAAGTCTTAAGAACTGCCGTAGCATTCGGAGTTGCCATCGGGATCGCACTGGGTGCCTACCGCATTGTTGCAGGAGACCCGATACACTACTACATCATTGTCGGGTATATCTTTGTCATTATACTCACACAGTTCGCGCCAAAATACATCATCCCCATCGCCTATGACAGTGGGGGAGTGACCACCTCGACTGTTACCGTTCCGCTGGTAGCGGCACTGGGGCTTGGACTGGCAGAGAACATAGAAGGGCGTAATCCACTCATTGACGGTTTCGGTCTGATCGCTTTTGCATCACTCTTTCCAATGCTGACGGTCATGGCATACGGCATCTACGCCTCATATCGGCAACATACCCAAGCCTAAACTACCATACGATAAAAAGAGGCTATACTTTCGGTATGAAAAAGAGAATGAACCTATACTGTTTGATATTGATAAGTGCCGTTGTATCCGGCTGTACACAAGTCGTTACCGCACCCATCCATGTAACAGGTGCTGTTGTAAGTACCACAATAGATGTTGCAGGTAGCGCCGTCCATGCCGTTGCAGGCAGTGACGACGAAGAAGAGAATGAGGATTAAAAACTCTTTGTATCATTACGCTGTCACTGAGACCTCTTCGGCAGAGTGCCCAAGTGACTGATCATATTTGAAGTGATTTTCTTTAAAAACTCTTTGCATTATTGAATTCTGCGATCTCACTCTCTACCATGGCATCTATCATGCGGACGTAAAGATCGTTGATGAGATTAGGGGAGAGATCGAGATCGATCGCTTGTTGTCTAACTCGCGATATCACATCATTGATACGATCTTCGGCTTTGACCTCTTCGACACTTGTTTTAAAATGTGCGATCTGTTTAATGTAGTTATTACGTTTGGCAATGAGCTTCACAATCTCCTCATCGACTTCATCGATCTTCTTTCTTGCTTCATCCAAAGTAGTACACTTTTCCATACCCATTGTACCGATCCTTCCTGTAGTGAATTCAATTTTTATAATTAGATTATAACCTAAAAACCACTAAATAACCTATAACCCTCTTTCCTCTATAATAGTTCTATGAAAACAATAGACTATTTACTCATTTCAACTGCTGCCGTCCTTCTTCCCAACCAATCTGTCGCTTCAGCTTCTTTTGACGATATGAACCGTACAAAGATTATAGGCAGCAAACATATCGCTTATGTACCCTACCTTTTCTCAACTGACTCCACCGGACTTTCCGGAGGAATCGGAATAATCAAACAAGGATTTATTCAACCGCAGACAACAGCGCTTGCTACCGTTTTCTACGGTGCCAAACAAAATATTGTTACCAATAGCAACCCCGATACGGCAAATTTTTCCGGAGGGTTTGCTGCACTCGTCGATTATCTTATTCCCGGAAGCGACAGACTTCTCTTCTCTGCTATGGGGCTTAAAAGCTACTTTCCCAAAGCACGCTATTACATTTACGACCGTTCCAACAACTCCGACGAAGATGCATATGTCGAAACCTCCGGTGATTCCGATTTCATCTATGCTACGCTGAAATATGTACTTCCGATAGGAGACGGTCTTGAAAATTCGGAAGGTCATTATGTACTGAACAGAGGGTTTGCCGTAGGACGCAAAGGCTATGGTGGTGGTATTCCGTTCATCACAGGAAGAACCGCTTTAGGACTTTCGACATTCTATGAACATAATACTTTTGAGAACTATGAAGAAAACTCACCACACTCCTCCAAAGGTATCAAAACATGGAATACGAACGGTTTGAGGTTCTTCCTCGATCATGACAATACCGATTTCGACCTGAACCCCTCTCGCGGCTATCAGTTCAAACTGCAATACTCTCGCGACTTTGGTTGGGGAGATGCAACTCAATCGTGGGATTTTCTTGAGTTCAAATACAACCACTATATCACTATGCCGACACTCTCATTCACCCAACAAAATGTCCTTGCCATGAGTTTTTGGACAGGATACTCTTTTTCATGGGAGCATGATACCACACCTACGGAAGGAGACCGTCCGCCACCGTGGGAAGGTGCAAGACTTGGCGGAATGTTTCGAATGAGGGCTTACGACAATAATCGCTTCTCCGATAAAGCTGTTGTCTACGGTACTGCGGAATATCGTGCTATCCTCGACTGGAATCCATTTAGAAAAAGTGAATATATACCCGTAGTAGTAGATTGGTTGCAGGTCGTCGGATTTGTTGAGGCAGGTCGTGTGAACGATCACTATAATACCGATCTGTTACAAGAGATGAAATATGACGCGGGGATCAGCTTACGTGCAATGGCTGCACAAGTCCCTGTCCGATTCGATATCGCCTTTGGCGATGAGGGTACGAATTTTTGGGTTATGGTATTTCAACCGTTCGATTTTTAAATTGGTATCTTAAGAGGAGAGTATCTCCTCTTAAAAATCGTATGTCACTCCGGCCGTTACGATATTGTTATCCGTATGCATAGGTCCGTCATTGGATAGAAGGTGTTGAAAGTCAATCCAAAGTCCCCATCCTTTCTCTTGATCTCCCTGCCCATCAAATGCACGGTGGTAATCTCCCTCACTCTCATCTGAAGAGAGATCATACTCGAACCCGACACCGTAGGAGAATCCATTAGATGTATTGTGACTGCTTAGAACACCATTGGTATAGTCCACTTCCGTTCTTCCATACCCAAGGAGACCATACACATTTGTCTGATCTGCAAAATGATATTGCGGCTTCAAATAGAGCCCGTAGTGTTTCGTTTCGGAAAATGCATCATCACCAAAGGTCTTCAATGCTCTTGCTTCGATCCCGACATATTGGTTGAAATCCCATCCGATACGTGCAACCATACCGTAACGTGTATCTTCAAGATCATCTCCATCCGGATTGCACGGACAAGGATCTCGATTGATAAATGTCGCTACCGCTCCCAACCCGATATAGATCGGGATAGGGTCGATCTCTACCGGTACGGGAATGACCGGCGAAGGTGCCGGTGCAAGGTTTTTACCCCCAGCCAATATATTTGCTGTTAAAAACATCGATAATATAGTGATATCTCTTATTTGTCTGACCTTATACATTTTCTATCTCCTCCTCTCTCTTTAAAAAGGTGATCCCACTCAAGAGAGCCATTATTATCATAAAGATCACACCAAATATATTCAGAGAATCTCCTCCGTTTGCTTTAATTGGAGCATTATCACATCCACAATTGATCGCTGCATCTGCAGTAAGGTCCTGCACACTGCTGTTTGATCCTACCATAACCGTTCTTGTGATCCCTAAGCTGTCTGCACTGTTTGCATTCAATGTTTCATCACTGTTCTCAACGATCTCATTATCAAAAACATATCCGTCATACTCATCGGTTTGCGGGATAGTAAAGCGTACTTGATATGTTCCCTCAGGCACATAGAACGCATACTCACCACCATTTTCAGTATAAACAACTGCCGGCCAATCTGTCGTTTCAGTCGTCAAGCTGCTATAGGTATCATCTTCCCAATAGAGTGATCTTCCCTCACTATCAAGCAGTTCTACTTTCGCTCCGTCTATACCTTTTTCACCATCATCAAAGATACCGTTCTTATTACTGTCGATCCAGAAGTGCGTACCGATCTTGTATGGTCTTGCTTCCGTAGCACCATCTATATGGATCCCCATATCAACATCGGAATTGACCTCATACGGCATCAAGCTTACACTTTCCGTAAGTCCTTCGCTGTTGGCATCCGAATCACGACTTTCGTCACCATCCACATTACTTTCTGTAACGACATACCCTTCAGGCAGTGTTGATGTTACGAACTGTACATAGTACTCATTACGTGGATTCAACCCGCTAAAGAGATAATTACCATTACTATCGGTCGTTGTTTCTGCAACGATATTGTTCTCACTATCCAAAAGCTGAACACACACATTTGCAACACCTAGCTCTCCTTCATCTTGTTGACCGTTGGCATTATTGTCGTACCATACAAGGTCTCCTAAACTAGCCGGTGCTACTTCAACAAAATCATTTCCAGAATCCTCTTCTCCCGCATCAACATACCCTGCGACCGCATTAAGAACACCGTTATCCTCTTTGTCGTTATCACTACCACCTTCGTTTTCCGTTACATCGTCATAACCATCCGGCTGTGTCTCTACTGCAACATAATCACCAGGTACAAGGTCAATGAACTGATAGTTTCCGTTTGCATCCGTTTTAGTACTTGCGACCTCTTCTTCTCCTTCATCGACCTTTCCATTGTTATTATCATCTAAATAGAGGGTTATTGTTACATTTTCAATACCCTCTTCTCCAATATCATCATTGTTGGTATCTTCCGATACATTTCCACTCCAACTTCCTACATTCGCAAAACCAAAGTCCAAAGTAAGATTGTCTACTTCCGTAATATTAACGCTCGTCCCGCTTCCATCATGTGTTTTATCATTTTCTGAATTATCATTTTCTACACTGTCATCATCCGAACCTCGGGCTGGAGACGTATTCTCAGGTGCTGTGGTCGATACGGTACAGTTACCTACATTGACAGGCAATGTAAAGAGATAATTCCCATTATCATCTGTGGTTGTAGTTGCACTATATCCACTCTCACATACTAGATCAACTTCATGATCGGAAACAGGAGAGACATTACCTGTAGTCGCATCTCCATCATTATCATCTTCGATCCATAAGCGATCACCGATCTTAACCGTCGGTGTAATTGCAAAGTTTATCTCATCAATATTAGATTCACCAACATCGACTTTTATGTTACCATCCGCACTTCCATCCGTACCTTCATCCGTACCGATATGTTCCCCATCTGCATAGATACAATTTGCCGTTAGCTCTGCACTAGGTGCATTTTCGCCTTCTTTACCTTCAACTGTAGAAACAATAATATGGTATGTTGTATTGCTTCGTAATCCATCAGCGTAGTAAAAACCATAGGCACCGGACTCATCGATTTCTTTTGATGCAACCACTTTATTGTCTGTATCTATCAAGCTAACATATATTTGTGTCGTACCATCACAGCTATAAGGTGTCGCATCTCCATCGACTGTATTATTCCTATTTTTATCCAAGAATAGATTCCCCGAAATAAATATAGTATTGAACGGTACTTCAAAAAGTGCCTCATCCGATACTCTACAAGCACTATCGATAACTTGATAGGTAAATGTTGTTTTTACATCACCATCATCAGGGTCTACCTTAAAGAGGGTAAAGTCAGGACTTGTAATATTATCATCTTCATTTACCTCTTCCCCATCATAATATAGTCTACCTGAAGAGATCCGTTTGATATTAATCGTTACATCACTTCCCTCTTCAAGATCACTAATAAAATCTTCTGTCGTACTACCGTCATTTACAAAATCAACCGTTATATCATCACCCGGGTTCAATACCTCATCCCTACTGAAACCTTGTGCCAAAGGAACTTTGTTGATCGAGAAATCAATACTTCTTTCGCTTTCATCCCCAAGAAAAACATCTACATATCCATCAAGGTCTCCATCAGGAGAAGTCGTATATGTTTCGCCTTCATACTCCCAACCTTCCGCTAATATACCATCTGGAGCTTTACTCCCTATATTACACTCTAATGTTGTCAATAGGACTCCATACATTGTTTGAGGATGTATCCCCGTATCAAAATCATACGCTCCATCACTCAATGACTGAACATCAAGAACGATACTATCATCATCCAATAGACATGCATAAAGTTGTTTTTCATCAACCTTACTGATAGGATCCCCGTCTATCTCATCATTATTATTACAACCTGCTTGGTCGGTACCGTCTTTATCATCATAGACAGTTCCACTAATATGCAACGGCTTACATACGGCAAATCCTGTCATTGCCAAAGCTGAACGTGTTTGACACGGTACATCCGGACCTGCGCTATGTGTAATGACTAACTGTTTGATCGGTACAAAGTTGGAAGTTAGAACGATATGTCCATTCGTATCTCCCGGAGATGTCCCTTCACCAGTAATAAAGTCTCCACCACCAGCATCATAGCTACCTTTGTCGGTATGTACGATCTGGTCACTATCTTTGATCAGACCTTCTCCACTATCTCCGATCTTCGCTTCTATCTCAACAGGGTTACCCTCTGCATCAAAAGCGATGACTTCAATACCATCTTGCCATTCCCAATCCGATTCATCACTTCGAACATCTCCAGAATCAACATCTCTAATACGCCAGTTATCCAATATCACAGACTCATTAAAATCAACTGTCAAGGTTACTTTTTGCCCAGAGAGAAGTTCATAACCATGATCACTACAGGCCCCTTCAGAATCCCATGAACCGTCACCCGGATCTTCCTGATCTCCCAAATAGAGTGTTAAGTACGGTTCTCCAAATGCAGCAGATGTTCCTGAACCCGAACTATTATCTGTGTCCGTATCATAGAATTGTCCATCAATATCATCGATATGCATGGAGACCTTTACCGTTTTTCCACTTGCAGTTTCAACATCAACAAGATCATTATCCAAAAGGTCCTGCCATTGTGTTGCGGTACTTACATTTGATCCTTCCCATGTTAAGGATGTCGGCTGTGCACAGATCGCCATATCTTTAGGATCTCTATCTTTCTCCTCAGGTAACGTATACGGGAAGTCATGCTCACTACATGTATCATCCGCACTACTTCCTTCCGAAAGTGTTATTTTTACACTTGAACCAGGGTCACTCCAAACACTTCCATCCTTAATATCCGTATCTGAAGTATCAATACTTAATGTGATATCACCGGCAAGAATCCCATTAAGTGTAAATGTTCCGTTCTCATCCGTCTCCGTTGTATAACTATAGCCATATTGATCTTTTACGTTGAGCGTAATGTGTTCAGGTGCTTCTTTGTCTGTTCCATCAAACTCACCATTGTCATTCGTATCCTCATATAGTTTTCCTTTCACACAACCACGTGCAGGAAGAATTCCAAAATCTAACGTATGATCATTAGAGGCTGTTGTCGTAAAGATGAATTTATTGTAATCTCCGTCTGCTGCCGCATCATTATCAATCGTATCGTTTTGATCATTATTTGGATCCTGTTCCGAAGCATCTTTATTATTTACATCTGATCTTTTGATACTCAGTTCACAATCGAGTTCCGCAACGATCTTTTTCCCATCATAAAGATTGACATTGTCAATACCACCAAAGTAATAGTGCCCGTTCTTATCGGTTGTAGCAACCCCATACTCTTCATCTTCACAACGTAACGTTACATTGACATCTTTAAATGGCGGCTCTTTTGGATCTTGAATACCATCCTCATCCAAGTCCATCCATACATAGTTTCCGATCTCAATCGGTGCAGGGTCACAAAGCAGTTCTACATCTCCCATACCACCGGCTTTTGCAGCATACGGCTCACGTTCTCCACCATCTACCGTTTTATCTTTATTAATGACTGCTTGAGCTGCAATCTTATCTCCGTTCTCATTACTATAAAGACCGATCGAACCAGGCTGCCACCAATCCGTACCATCAACCATACCGACAATGATATTCGGCGCACCAGGAGCCATTGCCAATGCCCCAGAGGCTGTTTCTGGATGACCATCCTCTCCGAGATAACCGTTAAAATAATCCCCAACATAGAACTCATAGTAATCCTCATCATTATCTTCATACTCAACTTTAGTTGAAGGACAATTAGTAGGTGCTTTCGCAGTGGATTCATCCGTATAGGTGCCATCTTCATTCAAACACATCTTACGAATATCACCGTGAGAACCACTTCTCTCACGGATCATAATGGAACGATCCGTATACCCTAGAACAAGATCCCCATCATTAGTGAACTCGATATCTGTCAACATGGGTTGAGGAAGCCATTCGTAACTTCCATGAGACCAGTCTGTATTTTGATACTGATAGTTTGTCTCTTTTTTAGGATTATACCCCTTTGGTCGGAGAAACCTTAACGTATTGGTCTGTGCAACATTACTAAAACTGGATCCGTCATATTTCTGTATCGCTGCACCCAACCCTTCGGCATCCATATCGGTCGGATCATCACCGTCCAATATCTCATTTTCACATACGGAACCGATAAATATTTCACTACCTCTTACCTTCAATGCCCATGGGCGTACCATCTCATCACTACATTGTCCCCCATAAGGATTCGGAATAGCTGCTGCACTTAATACCTCTCCAGTTATCGCATCGATCTTGATCAATGTTTTATTTTTTAGGTTAACCGTATAAAGATACTTGTCATCTTCACTGATATCTAGATCTCCTAGCCCTTTTGCACCGACCAACTCCTTAATATCCTTATCTTCATTCTCTCCATACGAACGACTCTTAATAATAGTTTCATCATCTGATGTGATCACATCATCAATAGTTGCAAAAAGTGTAACACTTCCGTCAGGACTTACTTTATAAATAGCTCCGGCTGCTTTTGCAGGATCAGTTGTCTCATTCTTTAAAGGTACATAACGTTTAATAACAGCCGAAACAAAAAGTTCTTTCGTACTCTTTTTCCATGCAGCTCCCCAAATTGCACCCGTATCTTCCCAATTTGTCAAAACTTTTCTTTTATCTGAAATCGTTTTATTATTATTAAAGTCCCCGATTTCTGGAGTCGGTACTTTAAAAATGGAACCAAACCCTTCCGGACTTAAACGATTGTCATCATCATCAGTGAACCAGCCCGGAGTCGATGCAAGAATAACATCCGGACTCTCTTGACAATACGTTGCAGGTGAACCTGTTGAAATATTATGTGTCGAGCCGTCCGGAACCATATCGACCAGTGGTGCTGAACCTTTCGCATTTGGAGCAGAACCTAATCCTACACTACTAGGATCCGCTTCTACACGGCACTCACTGCCCTCAGTCATACCGCTTAAAGTATAGTTCCCGTCTTTATTCGTAGTGGTTTCATAACGCCCGCCATCACTACATATCGCAATAACCGTAACACCCGATACTCCAGTGTCACCACCGTTCATTTCTCCGTTCAGGTCGAAGTCTTTATAGACAACTCCGCTTATATCACCCAATAACCAAGAACTTGCGATGGTACTGATCATCGCAAATTTCCATATATTGGTGTATTTTGTTACTTTACGCATTAAAATCCTTCTCCTTTGATCCAATAGATTCTCCTACAATATAAAACTGTATAGCAATCTGATATTATCATAAAAAAATCTCATAAAAATCTCGAAAATATTATAATTGACCTAATTAAAATAATAGAAGAATGGTTAAGTGCTATCATGCTATAGTTCACACTATGGATACAATACGCTATATCAAATACTATTTTTTCTATTTGGCACTTCTCTTCGGGCTATTCTATACGGATCTTTTACCGATCTCACATCAGATCAATACATTGCAAACGACATTAACCCTCTCTCTACTCGAACCGTTCTTGCCTGAAGGGGCACTCAAAGGAATTGATATATGGATCACGCCTCACTACAAAATATATATCAGTCAAGCATGTAACGGCTTTATTCCCATATTTATCTTATGGGCTGCGATATTGGCATATCCGGCACCACTTAAACACCGTCTCATATGGACACTTATTAGCTATGTATCTTTTACGCTGATCAATATTCTAAGAATTCTGTTTGTCGTATATATTGCATACTATGCAGGAGGAGAAGAAAGTTTTATTTTAGCACATGATATACTGGGTAATACCATTCTAATCTTAACCGGTCTACTTCTTTTACGCCAAATGGTCAGAACAATCTAAGCCCTACAAAGAGGGTTGTTTTTGCAACACCCATTCCCCATGACGAAAAAGAAGATGATAAAGTATGCGGTCTTGTTGTTCACTTTGGGAGATCAGTGTATAAGAGAAGTCTATTGTCTCAAGTAGAATCTCACCCTCTTTACGTAGTTTTATCTTCCGTATACGTTCTCTGGCAGAAGGTAACGTAGTTACTGTATATGCAGGAGAATGGATCTTTGTACCTTCAAGTGTATAGGCTAATAGAACATTACGTCTGGCCGAGCCGACAAGAAGTAATTTTTTTCCACTCTTTGTTCTTGCCAATGCTAAAGATAGGGCATCAATATGCTCTATTTGTTGTAAAATACGTTTTGTCTTTCTATCAATATGGTAGATCCGTCCCGCTTCATGATAATAGTCCGACTTATCAAGGGCAGAGACCCATAAGGTGTCATCTTCGCAGTCATAAGCGATCGCTACCAGCCCATAAGGATTGTTCGCACTAGGCTGAATATCGTTGAATGTTTTCCATGGAACAAGTTGTCCACTATCCGTATTGATAACATATAAGCGCTTTTGCTGATCGAACGTATCTTGTTTTATTGAGATATAAGGCATGGGAACTAAAAGGATATTCCCCTTTTTATCAAGTGCATACGTCCCAAAATGCCCCTCCTTTCTCCATGCGGGAGGGTAGATCACTTTATTAAAATCACTCCCGCACAAAAGTGCGATCCCTTTGTATCGTTTTTGGGAAAGATCGATCATCACGGGAGAAGGTACATGAAGTGCAGCAAGAAAGTTCGGACGTTTGGCACAGTGTTTAAGAGGAGAGAGCAATGCGGTAAAACGATGCTTTTTTTGATCTACGTTTATCGTAGCATGCTCTTTTTTCGTAACCACTACATACCCAAGCCCAAACACCACACACACCGCAACAACAATAGGCAAATACCTTTTCATCTACTTCTCCTCTTCCCCAATAGGGACGAACTTCGGACCTACCGTGCATGGCCACACTTGCACATGCAAGTTCCCATCATCACCTATAACCGTATCTGCCCAACAATATTCATGCCCTTTTCGTGTATCGTTCTCAATACGGGGAACATACCAGATGACAATATCCTGATCCTTGATCCGCTCTGCATCTTTTAGATAGTTCTCTACTCCATCCTCATTCAATATACAGCATGATCCCAAGGTCAAAAGATCCCTGTCTCCCTCATTTTCATGAAAGCGTGTTACGTAAATACGTGCATGGTCGCCTCGGCTTTGATCATGGAACTGTCCGTAATTGGGTTCAATATAATACCCTCTATTCTGCTCTTTTGACGATACGACCTTATAGGGGAAAGGTGCGTTCAACGGCATGACAGGTACCTGCTCACCTTGCTCTCTTTCCCATAGCTGCCAGTTCTTCCCATCCTTTGCATAAAAGCGCTCTTTCGTATCAAAAGAGAGATCGATACGCATGACCGGACGGTATATCGCATGATCTCCGCAACCACGTCCTTTATTCACACCAACAATACGGAATGAACCATCATTATAGAATTCAAAACGATTCTCATAACGGTAGTTGCATGCCATAGGCCACTTCGGGTTACGATAATCCTGTGTCAACATGAACCCATCCGCACTATGCAGGTTCTTGACTTGAGGTGCATTGAAAGGCAATACCACCGATGTTGAGAACATCGGACACCCCATCGCATCGTTATACCCAAAAAGGAACCGCTCCCCCTCCCCTCTTACGAACTCGACACGCCGTCCCTCAATATAGCTCTCGGTCGTCTCATCCAATGCACTTGCACCTTTCTCCTGATAGCTCACATGCCAATCGACGATCTTTGCCGAACGGATAACCTCTTTCCCTTTAAATCGGACATGGCGGATCTCAAGACCATCCGATCCCGTAAGACGATAAGTGATCTCCCAACCATTGCGTTTAAGCACCGTATCTTTTTGACAGAAGTTCTCCATAATATAACGGTTTTGCAAACTTCGCTCACTGATACATGCCGGGGTGGTCGTTTTTCCAAGCCCTGCCCACTTCGCTGCTGCCAAACGTAGTTCCGTAAGATCCACAACCGCCCAAAGTGCCTCCTCTTTTTGATGATCGGCAAAAGTCGGTGCGACACAAAGGTGTGTAGTATTCTCACATGGCGACTCCTTCATCGTCCCACGTACATTTGCCATGGTCATCTCTTTTTTTGAAGGTGTATATCCTAACTCACGCTTAACCTCGGGAGCGGCCAGCGCAATATCTTGTGCAATATGGGTCAAACGTAAACTGATGTCAGGCTGCATGTTCGGATAGTACTGTATAGAGAGTACCTTCATACTATCGACATCCACAATCGCCCGTGTTGTAGCATTGGTCACGAAGTTATACTTCTCCGCCTGATAACATCTATGTCTGCTACATATCGCTTTGCTTGATTCATCCAAGCTTCCTACCAGTGCCGGTACGATACGCATCATATCATTGTGCAGATAGCGACCGTTAATGACCGTATCTTTCAAGAAACCAGCATGATGCAGTAAAAGTGCCTGTACCTTTTGTGCATACGCATCCAGTTCACTCTCAGGCAAAGGAAGGACAGGCTGTCCCTTTCTGATCGATGCACGTACCGAAGCAAGGTACTCCTTTACCGAAGGAACTTCTTTATATACCGTATCCTCGGAAGGTAAAATGATCCTCTCGCTGTTGCTTTTATCTATGCTGACTTGTTCATTGTCTTGAGGAAAGAACCAATAGAGTGCGATCGCTCCTACCCCTATAATAATGATCCATATTGAAAGTTTGATCTCTTTTGTCATAATATCCCTATTCTCCCCACGGGACTATCTATTCATTTCATAGTAGTATGGTGGCTGTATCTCGATATAGATTATAACACTCAGAGCTAAAACTAGCACCAAAAATGTACGTATCCATACCCCATGATCCTTATGAAAACGTGCGATCATGTGGAAAGGGGAGAGAAGGAAAAGCGCCATAAAAAGATGCTGGATACGAAATCCGTATAGACGATCAAGCCCCACTGCGACCATCGAAACCATTACTGCAAAAAGTGCTTGTTGCCACCAGATCGGCGGAGTTGTCTTCGGATCGGTCAACATAAAAAGAACAAACAGTATGAATGAAACAGAATAGAAACGCTCATAGACATCTTCAAAAAGAAGCACCGGGTCATAAGAGACGACCCAGAAGTACTGGAACAGAAGATATGATAGACTAAAAACAACAGGGATCAGCCAACGATCCACACGGTACAAGATCAGTACCGCAGCGATCACCACACCGATACGCAATGCAAAAGCATCCCCTAACTGCCCCATGACCATATGGGCATCACGATAGAAGATAAGCATTCCCATCATTAATGCAAAATTGGAAGGATTGAAAAAATGAAAATGCTTATATCCTATTATATGCTTTTGAAAAAGTCCCAAAAAGAGAATATTCAAATAGATCCATAAAGAGGGAGCTACCAGCATCATCAAAATACCCATTGCCGTTGTAAGTGAGGAGTAAGAAAAAAAAGAAAGTGTATGATGTTCTCTATAGAGGAATAGATGTTCTATCAGAACAGAGGCTAAAAGAATCAAGATAGCCTCTTGCCACGACACATAGATAAATGCCGTGTATTCCCCCACTACCCAAAGGAGTAGTAGGGTTATGAACTGCTGTGCCTGTATCGAGATCGTAGGCTTCACAGTACAGGCCGATTACTCGACCTCTGCATCGATGACATCGTCATCATCCGCTTTTTTGGCAGTGTCAGCACCGCCTTGCGCGTTTCCTTGCTCTTTTGCGTAGACCGCTTCGGCAAGTTTGTGAGACTTCTCAGTAAGCGCTTTGACCTTTTCATCAATTTGCTCTTTGGTCGCATTCTCATCTTTAAGTACTGTCTCAAGATCAGCGATCGCTGCTTCGATATTCGCTTTTTCACTTGCATCGAAGTTCTCACCAAGCTCATCAAGAGATTTTCTTGTTTGGTGGATCAATGCATCCGCTTGGTTCTTCGCTTCGACGACCGCTTTACGTTTTTCATCTTCAGCTTTATGCGCTTCTGCATCTTGTACCATTTTTTCGATCTCTTCATCAGAGAGTCCTGACGAACCTGTGATCTTGATCTCTTGTGACTTACCTGTACCTTTATCGACCGCCGATACCGTCAAGATACCATTGGCATCGATATCGAACGTTACTTCAATTTGTGGTACTCCTCTCGGTGCAGGTGGGATACCTTGAAGCTCGAACATACCGAGTGACTTGTTGTCTTTAGCGAACTCACGCTCACCTTGGAGTACGTGAATACTCACTGCCGGTTGGTTGTCTTCTGCTGTTGAGAAGATCTGTGATTTTTTCGCAGGGATGGTTGTCCCTTTCTCAATGACTTTGGTTGTCACCCCACCAAGTGTCTCGATACCAAGGCTCAGTGGTGTAACATCTAGCAAGAGTACATCTTTAACGTCACCGGCAAGTACACCACCTTGGATCGCCGCACCGATCGCAACAACCTCATCAGGGTTCACAGACTTGTTCAACTCTTTACCAAAGTACGATTTTACTCTCTCTTGTACCAATGGTACACGTGTTGAACCACCGACCATAACAACTTCTTTAACATCGTTCTTGGTTAATCCGGCATCTTTAAGTACCGCTTCGATCGTATCGATCGTTTTGTCTACCAAGTCAGCGATCAATGATTCGAACTTTGCTCTTGTAATTTTGGTTACAAGGTGTTTTGGTCCACTTGCATCCGCTGTGATGAACGGTAGGTTGATCTCGGTCTCAGTTGCAGACGAAAGCTCTTTTTTGGCTGCTTCTGCCGCATCTTTGATTCTTTGAAGTGCCATCACATCCGCTTTGATGTCAATACCGGTCTCTTTTTTAAACTCTTCTGCAACATAGTCAATGATTCTGTTATCGAAGTCATCCCCACCGAGGAACGCATCCCCACCTGTTGCCAATACTTCAACAACACCGTCACCTGTCTCAAGTGCCGTAACGTCAAACGTACCACCACCAAGGTCGTATACTACGATCTGTTCAGCATCTTTTTTGTCAAGTCCATATGCCAATGCCGCTGAAGTCGGCTCGTTGATAATACGAAGCACGTTCAATCCTGCGATCGTTCCTGCCTCTTTTGTCGCTTTTCTTTGTGCGTCATTGAAGTATGCAGGTACAGTAATAACCGCATCGGTTACTGTCTCACCAAGGTATGCTTCCGCATCCTCTTTTAGTTTCATCAAGACTTTTGCAGAGATCTCTTGCGGTGTATATGTCTTATCCGCTACTTCGATCGCACATGCACCGTTTCTATCTACGATGTGGTACGGAAGTCTCTCTTTCGCTTCTGCCGCTTTCTCTTCAGAACACATCAACCCCATGATTCTCTTAATAGAGTAGATCGTTTTCTCAGGGTTGGTTACGGCCTGTCTTTTTGCAGAGTCACCGACAAGAACCTCTCCTTTATCTGTGAACGCTACGATAGAAGGTGTCGTGTTCTTCCCTTCTTTGTTCGCGATGATAGACGCCTCACCGTTTGTATACACTGCCATTGCAGAGTTTGTTGTTCCTAAGTCAATTCCTAATACTTTTCCCATTGCTCATCCTTTATTGGTTTATATCAATTTAATTTCTAGTGTTAGTATACACTTTTTTTCAGTGGGTCAATGCAACTTTAGTTGCAAAGACTAAAGTTTTTTAAGATTTTAAAATCTTTCTCTTCTTGCTATTTGCAGAAGCTCTCCAGCCTCCGATGGTCTCTCGCTTGCGCTCGATACATCACCTTCGGTTCCGCACCGCAGTAACGCAAAGCAGTTTGCGTTACTTGCAGGGTGAGACACGTTAAAAGAAGATGAACTGCTTCATCTTCTTAGTGTCGAACGGGTAAGCGTTTATGCCAAAGGCATAGCGTCCCCACCTCTACTTGCTATTTGCAAGTAGAAACCATTGCAGGTCTGAGTACTCTGTCTTTGATCGTATACCCTTTCTGCATCACCTGCACGATATCACCGGGCTTGTGATCTTCACTCTCTACCTGCATGATCGCCTGATGTACTTCAGGGTCGAACTCTCCATCGCATGCGATCTCTTTGATATGGTTCTTCTCAAGGATCTTCTTAAGCTGCTCGTATGTCAGCTTCACACCCTCTTTCATCTTCTCCAGTACTTCCGCACTGTTCTCTTCATCCGCACCTTCAATAGATGCGAGTGCCTGCTCGAACGAATCGATCACTGCTAAGATATCTTTGGCAAAACTCTCGTTCGCATACGCTACTGCGTTGGCTTTATCTTTCTCCAAACGCTTTTTTGCATTCTCAAAATCCGCATGGGCTCTGATATATTTATCTTTATATTCGGCCGCTTCCGCTTGTGCCGCTTCCAAAGGGTCTACCTCTGTGTTCGTCTCATCATTTTGAGCTTCAGTCTCTTCTGTCTGCTGCTCTTCATGTTGAGTCTGCTCAAGATCTTTCTCTTCTTGACTCATCTACAGACCTCCTTTTTCCTAAAACTTTTGCACCGTAATTCAAATGCTTGGGCG
>Ga0256837_1000649_pt1 | contig 28215 bp, 26 predicted proteins | sample 4562384metaG_FD_185976 | JGI IMG/M metagenome (GOLD analysis project Ga0256837, IMG submission 185976) | Hydrothermal vent microbial communities from Guaymas Basin, Mexico - 4561-384 | ecosystem: Environmental > Aquatic > Marine > Hydrothermal vents | place: Mexico: Guaymas Basin | collected... | reverse complement strand
TAAAAATATACCTAACAATAAAACTAATAAACCACCTATCATCTCAAGTATGTATGTTTTCTCATTCAACTTCCCACCAGCTTTCTTATTGATAGCAATACTAAAAATTCCAGCTAAAGATATAGTCAATCCCATACCGATGCTCATAGCTATGGCAGATAATATTCCTAGTGTAGTTTGTCCTAGCACTATACAAAAAAGAACGATCGTCATTACTCCTGGGCAAGGTACAACACCAGCACTAAATGCGACAGCTAATTCACTTTTATTAGATTTTTCTAGTTTTTTTTCTTTCTCTTTTCTTGATTTATATGCTTCATAAACAAGATATAAACCAACAAATATAATCATAACAGCACTTATTTGCATAGCAATATCTGAAAATTCATTAAAGTTTTTTCTAAACATAGTTTTTAGTATATAAAATATTCCAAATGTAAAAATTAGAGCAGATATAGCATGTATGATAGAGATCATATAACCCATTTTAAAAGCTTTTTTATAATCACTTTTATTTGATGTAAAGTATAAAGCTACAAGAGCTTTACCGTGACCTGGGCCTATAGCATGAACTAATCCATATATAAATGCGATAGAAAGTATAATCAGTGATGTAGTTATACTGTTTTCATCATTTAAACTTCTTATAGTTGTTGAGATATAACTGTTAAGTTGATATTGTAAGCTAATTAGCCAATGTAAAAATTTAGCGTAATATTCCATTATTTAAACTCCAATTTGTATCCATAGTAGAAGTCATTATCAACACCTAAAACTTTAAAAGATAGATTACCGGCATCTACAAACTCTTTTTTTAAAATCATAGCCACATAAAAATCTGAGTCACCAAATTCAAATGTAGTATTTTTTATATTATGATCTAAATCTATATCAAATGAGTAGCAAATTTTATTATTTTCTATAGATGCTAAGAAATTTTTAGCGATTGGAAATTTAATTTTTTTATTATTAACTAGAATATGTGTATAGTAATTATAATCTTTAAATATAGAAAAATACTCATCTCTAGCATAGTTACTTTCTATTTGATTGAGTTTTCCATCACCATTTTGATCTAATTCCATCATAAGCATAGTAGATGTCATATCATCTATTACCCATTTGAAATTTATTGTAAAACTATTATTATCTTTTATTTTTAGTGTTGGATGAACATCTATAAAAGTATGAGGATGAGCGAACAATAGAGAAAAAAATAAAGAGAGTATAAAAATTAGTTTCAAAAGTTTTACCTTGGTTTTATGGTGATTATAACATTCTTATACTTAATAAATTTATATTATTTAATTAACCTATCACCATAGTAGATATAGATCTAGTTATGGTATTTAGGTTTTTATTTTTATTAAAAAGAGATGTTTTGAAAGTTTGTATCTAGTAATTTACCAGCAACTACTGGTGGTTTCGCTACTGTAATTCCATCTAAAAGTATAGATTTGTTTTTACCTGAATTTGGAAGATAAAGTGGACATACTTCAACTTTAGCACCTTTTTTAATTAAAAGTTTTAGGTGATCTTTTGCTGATGGAGCTTTACCGTTTGGTCTTTTTACAGCTGTACCTTTTATAGTTTTATCTGCTAAATCCCCAGCATCACTACAAAGTACAATATTTACTTTTTTATGATGTTTTGTTAAGCTCATAAGTGATAGAACCATCGCCATAGCTTGTGTTTGTGGATTTCCTGAGTTTACTAAAACATTTAGTCCATCTGCTTGTTTAGCACTAGCCATAGTTGGCGTTATAAGTGTAACAACTAATGCTGTTGTTGCTAAAATTTTTTTCATATCAATCCTTAGGTTTATAGTTTTCAAAATTGTAGCTATAATAACATAATTAAAACTTAAAAAATTATAAGTGAAATATGTCACAAGATTATCTAATAAGTTTTTTTACATTTATTGAGTATAATTCTCAAAATTAAATTAGAAAGTATAAAATATTATGAATTATGTAGAATTATTAAAACAAAACAATCTAAAAGCGACACCACAACGGTTAAAAATAGTGGAAGTTTTATATATGAAAGGGCATCTAAATATAGACGAGATATATAGGGTATTAAAAAACAGTTTTCCATCTATCTCATTAGCGACTATATATAAAAATATAAACTCTATGATTGAGATCTCTTTTTTAAGTGAAGTTAAGATACCACAACAAAAAAGTGTTTATGAGCTTACAAAATCGGAACATGCCCATGTTGTGTGTTCTAAATGTAACTCTATACTAGATATAGAGCTAGATACATCAGATATAGTGACACAAGCATCAAAGCTTAGTCACTATAATTTAGATAAAAGCTCTATTGTTTTCAATGGTATATGTTCAGAGTGTAGCTCTAAGGGATAGTTGGTGGTGTTATCTCATCACCTAAAAACGCATAACTTTTACCGATTCTAGCTACTGGATCAAACTCGATAGTGACTTTTTCACTATCTGTTATTACCTTATTATCTACATATATATGTTTAACATTTAACACAAGTGGAATCGTACTACCACCACCTAAATCTATCTCTTGATTTAGTTCACAAAAATAAGCACAAGGTATATCTTTTATCATTTGTGGGTAGTTTTCAAAGATAGTCTCTGTTTCTATATTAAAAAGTTCAGATTCACTTATATCTTTATCTACCTCTTTTGAACTAAAGTGCATCTTTTGAAGATTTTTTTCATCAACCATACAGATAGTACATTTTTTACTTTTTCTTATGTTGGCTAAGGTATCTTTAGGTGTACCATCAGCTTTATGCCCAACAGAGATTAAAACACTCGCAGGATCAGAAGACAACCCTATGAAGTAGCTAAATGGTGCTATGTTTACTACACCCTCATCCTCTGTAACTACCCAAGCGATAGGGCGAGGGATGATGGTTTGAGCCATTAGTTTATACTTGTCGTTTACTTTGCTGTTTTCTAAATCAAAAATCATTTTATTCCTTTTATTTATTTTTTAATCTTTGTTTATAAAGAGTAGGGTTCATATATTTTCCACTTCTATCGTTTATGCCAGATTCATCCTCTTTTATAATTCTGTTTGTTTTTGGTTGATATTGAGTAGTTTTTTTAGTTGAAGTTGTTTCAATATCTTCAATCAATCCATCTTTTAGATTATTTAAAATAGTAAGTAGAGTATCTAAATTTTTATCATCAACTGTAAGTTTTATCTCATTAAGCATTATTTATCTCCTCCTCTTTCTCTTGAATCGTTAAAAGCTCTTCAACTTTTTGCTCATAACTCTCCTCCAACTCTTGTAACTCTTGTGCTAATTTAGAGAGTCCTATCTCCTCATAACATTTTGGATCAGCTAGACAGTTGTTTTTTTTCTCTATCTCTATTTCTAGTTTATCTATCTCATCTGGTAGTTTTTCTAGTGCTATTTTTTCTTTAAAAGTTAGTGAAAGTTTTTTAACTTTTTCCCTTTTAACCTCTTTAGGTTTTTCCACTTTAGCTAAAACTTCCATCTCATCAAGCTCTTTTAACTCTTTTTCAAGTTCAAGATACTCAGAGTATTGTTGGTGAGATTCCTCTATATGTTTGTTGGCTTTAAATATAAAAAGTTTTTTAGCTATCTTATCTACAAAATATCTATCGTGACTTACAATGATAACAGCACCAGAAAAGTTAGTAAGTTGCTCCTCTAAAATGTTGATAGTTGGAATATCTAAATCATTTGTAGGTTCATCAAGAATCAGTATATCTACATCTTTAGTAAAGAGTAGGGCAAGGGCGATTCTGTTTTTTTCACCACCACTTAAAACACCTATCTTTTTCTCTAAAAACTCTCTAGGAAACAAAAAGTTTTTTAAGTAACCATAAACATGAAGATCTTTTCCCCTTACACTTACTCTATCACCACCATGTGGGCAAAAAGTCTCCATAAGGTTTTTAGAATCATCTAACATCTCTCTGTGTTGGTCGAAGTAGCCTATCTTAAATTCACCCTGTTTAATCTTTCCACTTGTTGGTTTTAATCTTCCCAGCAGTGCTTTTAATAGTGTTGATTTACCACTACCATTTGGTCCAACTATCGCTATAACATCTTTTTGTAAGATTCTTGTTGTGAAGTTTTTAAGTAACTCTTTATTTCCAAGTGTAAGTGATAAATCTTCAACCTCAAAAAGCATCTTTTGTTTGTTTATACTTTTATCACGGTTAAAATGTTTCGCTTCTCTTTGAAGCTCTACCGACATCTTACGAATCTTAGCTGGGTTTGTTTTGGCTTCCTCTCTAAGATTCATCAGCCTCTCTTTACGACCCTCATTTCTTTTAAGTCTAGCTCTTACACCTCTAGCAAACCACTCATTTTCCCTTTTTAGAACACCTAAAAGGTTATCGTGTTGTTTTTGAAGTGTACGAATCCACTCAGCTTTTTGCTCTAAGTAGTTAGAGTAACCACCACTATATTCTCTCAAAGCACAATCTTCAACCTCAATAGATTTAGTAGCGATTCTATCTATGAAATATCTATCGTGAGAGATAAAAACAAGTGTAAATTTTTCCCTTAGAATCAACTCTTCTAAAAACTCAACCATATAAACATCAAGGTGATTGGTAGGTTCATCTAGTAGTAAAACATCAGGTTTTTGTAGAAGTAAAGAGGCTAGAGCAACCCTTCTTTGCTCCCCACCACTAAGTAGATCAACAGGTTTACCCTCATACTGTTTAAGGTCAAAATGTTGTATGATTCTTTCTATCTTATCATCAAGATTCCAAGCATTATGATGTTCAATATAGCGAGATAACTTCTCATGCTCATCTAAAAGTTTTTTATTTTCAAAATCATCTGCTAGTAGAGTTGAGAGTTCATTATATCTTTTTTTAGCTTCATTTAACTCTCTTAGTCCATCCTCAACAGCTTCACGAACACTATGCCCATCTTTGAAGTTTGGTCGTTGGTCTAGCATTTTTATCTCTAAATCATTTTTAGTGATTCTTCTCCCACCATCAGAATCAAGAGTTCCATTTATTATCTTCATAAGTGTAGATTTACCACTACCATTTTTACCAATGATAACGATTCTCTCACCCTCATCTACATGAAAATTAACCTCTGTAAGTATCTTTTGTGCCGAATAATGTTTTGATATGTTTTGTAGGTCTATAAGTGCCATATATTTTCTTTATCTTTTTTGTTGTATAATATCTAAAATAAACTAAGGGAGTATTAAATGACAGATTATACAAAATTGAATCCAAACGATTTTACTCAAAAAGATTTAATGCTTCATCTTTTACAAGTATCTCAGCATACAGTTACTAGGGAAGAGTTAAAAGAGGATATAGCTGATTTAAAACATGATATATCTAAAGTTGAAAACAGAGTAGAGAAGATAGAAGAAAAAATCACAACTTTAGCTACTGAAAAAACTCTTCAAGCTTTGTCAGATAGGACAGAAAATAGTATTCAAACTTTATCAGATAAAACAGATGAGAGGTTTAAAGAGGTAAATCAAAGTATTCAGGCTTTATCAGATAAAACAGATGAGCGATTCAAAGAGGTAAATCAAAGTATTCAGGCTTTATCAGATAAAACAGATGAGCGATTTAAAAATGTAAACCAGAGTATTCAAGCTTTATCAGATAAAACAGATAAAAATTTTGAGATTTTAACTAAAAGTATAGATGACAAGATTGAAAAACTATCGATTCAAACAGATGAAAAGATTGAGAAACTATCGATTCAGACAGATAAAAAAATAGATAAATTAGATGCTAAGATTTCAAAAATAGATTCTAAATTTGATAAACTTCAGTGGTTGATTGTTGCTACTTTAGTAACAGTTTTATCTAAAGACTATATTTTTTCATTGTTAAAATAGAGTTAAATTAAGGATTATTTAGATTATGAAAAAATTTATAGGTTTATCTGTTATCGCTTTGGGTATTTTTCTTGAAGTTATGTGGTTGGGGTTTTGTTTTGGTAGTGTTATTATCGGTATTTTACTTTTAGTTTTTGCTCCTCGCATACTTTTCTTCCCTTTTACATTTTTTCTACTTGTTGGTTTAACTATCATAAAAGGTAGAGATTTTGCCCAATCTGCTCAGTATCAACAATATGCTCGTTATGGCAGTTATAGCTCTCAAAAAGTTGATGTTAGTAAATATTATGAGATTTTAGAATCTAGTGAGAGTGATGGTATGGATGTTATAAAGAAAAATTATAGAAGACTTATCAAAGAGTATCATTATGATTCACTCGCTAGTCAAAATCTATCTGATGATATGCTAAAACTAGCAGAGGAAAAAACACAAAGTTTAAATGAAGCATATAGTGCTATCAAAGAGCTACGAAAAGAGAAAGAAACTCTATAAAAACACCACATTTTTAATTTTCTCCATACTTTCTCCATACTTTTAAACTATTATTAGGATAATTTTATTTATATGGGGATTTTTAATGAATATTTTGATTACAGAAGATGCTAAAGAGACAAGAGAGGTTTTAAAAAACATCATAAGATTTAGTATTGATTCTGATATTAATATTTATGAAGCTGAAGATGGTGAAGATGCTTTAAAAATCATAAATGAAAACCATATTGATATTTTACTTACAGATATTATGATGCCTAAGATGGATGGTTTTGAATTGATTCAAAAAGTAAAAGGTGATGATAATACTAAAGATATTTTTATTGCTGCTATTACTGGGCTTAGTGGAGAGGAACAAGTTAAAAAAGTTTTCTCTTATGGGGCTGATTATTATATAGCTAAACCTATTCAAAAAGATGATATTGTTGCTAGATTAAAGTTAATTTACAAACTTGTTAGTAACAAAGAAGATGATGTACCAGAGTTTACTAGAGATACTTTCAACCCTTTTGAAGTTCCTGTTATGATGAACTATTATACTATTTTTACAATTTTACAAGAGGATGACCTTTATCAAATCATCCATCATTTAGCTGCTCTTTATCCTCAATCTAATAAAATAATGCTCAAAGATTTTATCACATTACTTATAAAAAGCTACGAATCTTTAGATAAAGAGTTTGATGGTGAGTTTGAGATGATGCTTGAGCCATCTTTAGATGCTGTGTATTTAAGTTGTACAAATCTTAGTTTTATAGATGCTATAAAAGAGTATGAAGATAGTATGCCGTCTATATATGATGTGAAATATATGTCAAATAGTATGACAATCAAAATACCGACAAAGGGTTAAAGTTATGAAAATTTTAATAGTAGATGATGCTAAAGAGACAAGGGAAACTTTACATAATATTATTCATGTTAAGGTTGATCCATCTTATGAGATAGCAGAAGCAGAAGATGGTTTAGAAGCACTTGGTATGGTTGATAGCTTCGCTCCAGATATAGTTCTTACAGATGTTATGATGCCTAAGATGGATGGAATCCGTTTTACAGCACTTATAAAATCACAACCTGAGACTAAACATATATTTGTAGCTGCTATAACAGGTTTGAGTGGAGAGGATGAAGTTAAAAAGATTTATGATAGTGGAGTTGATTTTTATATCGCAAAACCTTTCCAGCTTGATGATATTGTAGCTAGATTAAAAGTTATAACATCACTTATCCACAGTAATAAATCAACACCATCAGCTAAACCAGTAACTATCTATAACTGTTTTAATGATGAAAATGTTAAAAGATACTATGTTACATTTTCAGTAGCAAAAGAGGATGATATATTTTTATTGTTTGATTATTTCTCACATCAAGATGTTAAATATAACTCACTTTTACTAAAAGATTTTATGGTTGCTTTAGTAAAAGCTTATAGAAAAATGGATATAAACAATAAAGTTTTTGATCTTATTTTAGAAGAATCTGATTCTTATATCTACATAACAGTTAAAAATGGCTTTTTTGTAGAGACTATGGAAAATCTTGTGAAAAATAACTCTACACTTTTTCAGTATGCTAAAGATGAAAACACTTTCTCTTTCCGTATAGATATAGTATCTTTTATCGATACGCCAACTAAAACGATAGAGCCTGAACAAAAAGAGCAAGTTGTTGAGTTGATTTCAGCTACGGAGCTTATGATAATAGTTTCAGATGATATTTTAGATTATGTTAATGAGCTTGAACATATATTTTTAGAGTATGATTCTATATCAAGATATACCAATAGTTTTAATCCTAAATTATATAAAGTTCTTGTTGACCTATTTTATCAGTATATAAAACTTTTTAAAAATTTACCAGATTTTAATAAAGTAACAGTAGCACTAGAGAGTGTTTTAATAAATATTCAAAAAGATGATAAAAAACTTTTTGATGCTAAAACTGATGATACAATTCTAAATCATGTAAAAACCTTAAACTCTCAAATAAAGAAATGGATTAGAGATGTGATTGTGAACCAAATCTCTAAAGATGTTCACGAAAATGATGAAAATATTGTGGGTTTATGTAGATTAATAGAGAAAGATTTTAGTTAAAAGCTATAAAAAAGGGTGTCAATTATGAAAGTAGTATTTGTTGATGATAGTACGATTGTACTAGATACATTAAAATCTTTAGTGATAGAGATGATAGAAGATGGCTCGATAGAGTGTGAGTTTTTAAGTAATTCAGCGAAAGTTAAAAAGATGATAAAAAAAGAGACATTAGAGTATGATTTGATGTTTGTAGATATAAATATGCCTGAAGTTTCAGGTTATGATTTAGCTAAAAGTGCTAAAAAGAGGGATAAATATCAGTATAAACCTATCATAGCTATAACTTCTGAATTTACAGATGAAGCAAAAGAGTTGGGTAAAAAATCAGGTATAGATGGTTGGTTTATAAAATCTATTACTCAAGATTCTTTACAATCATCTATCGTTGATGCTATTAAGCAACTATATAAATATAAATAGGTAGATTATGAGTAAAATTAAGCTGTTTATTGTTGATGATTCTGCGATTGTCCGTCAAACAATATCAAAACTAGTTGAAGATGATAAAGAGATAGAACTTTTAGGTGTTGCTGCTGATCCAATTTTTGCGATGGCTAAGTTCAAAAAGCAAGGTCTTCCTGATGTTTTGATTTTAGATATAGATATGCCTCGTATGGATGGAATCACATTTTTAAAACAGATAATGTCTGAAAAACCGATAGCTACTATCATCTGCTCATCACATGCTAAATCTGGCTCATCAAAAGCGATAGAGGCTTTACAAGCTGGAGCAGTTGAGCTTATTGAAAAACCAAACATACAAACTAAAGCTTTTTTTGAACAATCAAAAGATGCCTTGATAAACTCGATAAAAACAGCTTCAAAAGCAAAACTGAAAGTTATGGCAAATAATCATAAGCTATCAAGTGTTAGAAAAACTATTCAAGAAACGAAGATAGAATCTTCAGATGATGTTGTTATAAAGAAAAATCCACCACTTTCAGGTGGTCAAAAAGCGATTGCGATAGGTTCATCTACGGGTGGAGTTCAGGTTATAGAAACGATTTTAAGAGCTATCACATCATCTACTGTTCCTATTATGATTACACAACATATGCCAGCAGGTTTTACAGCTTCACTAGCTAAGAGATTAGATAGTTTATGTAAGATAAATGTTAAACAAGCTGAAGATGGTGAGGAGCTTCAATCATCAACAGCTTATATAGCACCGGGTGATAAACATATGTTGATAAAAAGGGTTGGTTTAAAATCTTTTATCAACATAAAAGATGGACCAAAAGTTTCACACCATAGACCAAGTGTAGATATACTATTTCGCTCTTTTGCGAATGAGCTTGGTAGAAGTGGTACAGGTATTATCTTAACAGGTATGGGTAGTGATGGTGCTAGAGGTATGAAAGAGATGTTTGATAATGGGGCTAAAACTTATGCTCAAGATGAGAAAAGTTGTGTTGTTTATGGGATGCCAAATGAGGCTGTAAAGCTAGGTGGTGTTGTTAACTCTTTAAGTATTGAAAAGATAATTGAGTTGATTCAATCTATAAGATGATGAGTTTAAGTGGTATTGTGAGGTTAAAAAATGCTTGATACAAAAAAGATAAAAGAGATATGTTCAAACTTTTCAGTTTTGTTGGTAGATGATGAAGAGGGTGCTAGAACACAAGTTTATAATATCCTAATACTTTTTTTCTCAACAGTCTATTCTGCTCAAGATGGTTTAGAAGCTTTTGAGATATATAAAGATAAAAAACCAGATATGATTATTACAGATTTAACTATGCCAAAAATGGACGGATTTGGGCTAATAGAAGCTGTTAGAGGTATAAATCCAAAACAAAAAGTTATCGTTATGTCAGCCCATACAGAGACAGATGTGATTGTTCAATCTATTAGAAGTGGTGTTGATGGTTATATCTTAAAACCGATAGATGCTACTCAAATGTTTGAGGCGATAGAAAAAACAGCCTCTTTGGTAAAGCTTGAAAAAGAGAATTTATCTTATCAATCAGACCTAGAAAATATGGTTAATACACAAGCAAAAAAAATAGTAGATCAGCTCGTGAATGATAACTTAACAAATCTACCAAATAAAGAAAAACTATATTTAGATTTTAAAACTATCCATTTTGATGAGCTTATGTTGCTTAATATAGACAATTTTTCCCATATAAATAGCACCTATGGTTATGAAGATGGTGATGCTTTGTTAAAAGAGATAGCACTGTTTTTAAAACAAATCATAACAGAAAATGAGATACTTTATCGTGGTAATGGTGATGAGTTTTTTATAGCATTTAAGTCTGCTACACCAAATGAAGCCTTATCTTTAGCCCAAACTATCAGAGATAAAGTTTACAACAAAAGATTTAAAATCATTAAAACATCAGTTCGCATAACTTTCTCTATCGGTATAGTTTCGATAGATAGTGATGATGAAGATGTACCTTATGGTCAGGCACAGATTGCTATTGCTGATAGAAGAAAACTACATAAAAATGTGATTGGACATTATGAGGCGAACTCTATTACAGAGAGTTACCATCAGCAGATGCACGAATGGGCAAATAAAGCAAAGTTGGCTTTAGATTTTGATTTGTTAGTTCCTTACTATCAGCCTATTGTAAATATAGCTACGGGAAAAATAGAAAAATATGAGTGTTTAGCTAGAATTATAGAGCAAGAGAATCCTGTTAGCCCTTTTTACTTTATAGAACCAGCAAGAATAGCAGGGATGGTTACAGATATAACAAGACGGATGATTTTAAAAGCATTTGAGACATTTAAAGATAGTGATGTTGAGTTCTCTATAAATATCACAGATGATGATTTTAAAGAGGAGTATTTAGTAGATTATTTAAAAGATAAATCTAATGAATATGGTATAGAACCAAATAGGGTTGTTTTAGAGGTTTTAGAAGATATAAGTGATTATGATGCTAGTCATGCTACATATCAGATGGATATACTCAAAGAGTTGGGTTTTAAAGTAGCGATTGATGACTTTGGAGCAGAGAGTTCAAATTTTGCTAGAGTTCAAAAACTTCAAGTTGACTATATCAAGATAGATGGTGCTTTTATCAAAGATATAGCAGATAATGAAAATAGTCTCATCATAACAAAAACGATAGTTTACTATGCTAAACATAGTGGGTTAAAAACTATCGCAGAGTTTGTTCATGATGAAAAAACTTATAACATAGTTAAAGAGTTAGGTGTTGATTATGTTCAAGGGTATTATCTCTCTGAACCATTAAAGGAGATATAATGAATTTAGCAGAAGAATTAAAAGAGCAAACAAAAGATTTAGTTGTTTTGTATGTTGAGGATGAAGATGATACTCGTAAGCAGATATCGCAAGTTTTGAGTATCTTCTTTAAAGAGGTTGTTATTGGTGTTAATGGTTTAGATGCCTTAGAAAAGTATAAAGTTGATATGGATAGAATCGATTTAGTTATGACAGATTTAACTATGCCAAAGATGGATGGTTTGACTATGATAAGAAATATGAAAGAGATAAATGAGAATCAACATATAGTTGTTTTGACAGCACATAACAGTAGTGAAAACCTTATGGAAACGATAGATTTACAACTAGATGGCTTTTTACTAAAACCTATGAAGATGGATAAGCTAATAACACTATTAACAAAAGTAACAAAAGTTATAAACTTAGAAAAAAGTAATTAGTAATATAAATATATAGAGTGTAGGAGCTAAAATGTACACATTAAATCATAAATACGAAGATGAAAAATCATTAATCAAATGGTTACAAGAGGAACAGTTTGCCTCAAAAAAAGAGTGTTTAGTACAGTTTTTTTGTGGTGTTCCTACATTTGAGATGATGGAAAAAATATCTACTATTTTAACTAAAAATCTACCATTAGCACATATTGTAGGCTCAACAACCGATGGTGAGATCTCTGATGATATTGTTACTACAAATGAGATTATTATCAGTGTTAGTATCTTTGAAAAAACAAAAATAATATCCACTTATATTAAATATGATGATAACTCTTTTGAGATGGGTGAAAATATAGCAAAGAGTATTCAACAAGTAGATACTAAAGCTATGATTTTATTTACTACTGGTTTAGCTATAAATGGTGAACAGTTTATGAATGGTGTTAGAAAAATCTCTAATGGTAACTATATTGTATCTGGTGGTATGGCTGGTGATGATGGTTTATTTGAAAAAACATTTATATCACATAATGGTAAAGTTTTAACTAAAGGTGCGGTTGGTGTTACACTAAATAGTGATAAATTAGTAGTTAAAAATAATTATCAATTTGGTTGGGAAGCTGTTGGTTTACCTATGAAAGTTACTAAAAGTGATGGTAATAGAGTATATGAGCTAGATGGTGTCTCTATCATAGATGTTTATACAAAATATTTTAGTGCTGATGTATCTAGTCAACTACCAAAAATAGGTATAGAGATACCACTTATCTTACATAGAAATGATAACAAAATAGCAAGAGCTTGTATAAATAGATTTGATGATGGTTCTCTACTTTTTGCTGGTGATATTCTTGAGGGTGAGAGTGTCCGTTTTGGTATAGGTAGTGTTGATACTATTTTACATGAGAATAAAAGACTTTATAGGGAGTTTGATGAGAGTTGTTCCCCACAAACACTTTTTATCTACTCTTGTATGGCTAGAAGACGATTGTTAAAATCAGAGAGTAGCATAGAGCTTAATAGATTACCTAAACTTTGTAATATATCTGGTTTTTTTACTTATGGGGAGTTTTTCTCAGATGATGTAGGTAATTATCTTTTCAATGAAACTATGACTATTTTAGCTTTAAGTGAAGTGGATAATATTGAGCATTTAGACCCAAAAGATTGTTATGATGATGAGCATATAGAAGATGATGATAATATTATGATGTATGCTCTAACACATATGACAAATGTTATCGCAAAAGAGTGGCAAGAGAGAGTTGATGAAGAGATAGTTAAAAACAAAGAGCAAGAGAGACAAAGTTTCCAAAAAAATAAACTAGCTCAGATGGGTGAGATGATAAGTATGATAGCACACCAATGGAGACAGCCACTAAATGCTATAAGTGCTAGTGGTATTAACCTCTCTTTACTCTCTAGTATGGGTATGTTAGAGGATGAAAAGATACAAGAGAGTAGTGAATTTATCCAAGCACAATGTCAAAAGATGTCAACTACGATAGATACTTTTATGAACTTTGTAAAACCAGCAAAAGAATCTAAAAAATTCAGATTAATAGATACTTTAGAATCTATTATGCAGATAATGGGAACACAACTAGTTAATCATAATATAAAGGTAAATATTGAATCAAAAGATGACAAGCTATCAGTAGTAGGTTTTGAAGATCTTTTAGAGCAGGTGATTATAAATATTTTATCAAATGCTAGAGATGCTTTTGATGAACTAAAAATGGATGAAAAGTTTATAAATATAACTGTATTTGAAGAGAACAATATACCAATTATAACGATAGAAGATAATGCTGGAGGGATACCAGAAGAGATTCAAGCTAAAATATTTAACCCATATTTTACAACAAAAGAGCAGGGAAAAGGTACAGGTATAGGTCTTTATATGAGTATGGATATTATGAAAAAAAGTTTTGATGGTGATTTAAGATATAGTGCTACTGAAAATGGTAGTTGTTTTAAAATTATTTGTGCTTCAAAATAGGTAATATAGGTTTTTATGGAAAAGTTTAATCGAAGTGTAATTCATGAGATGATTAATTATCTTCATCAGATTATAAGCAATGCTGAATATATAGAGGAGCATACAGAGTTATCTGAGTATGTGAATAAAATTAAAAATTCAGCATATAGTATAGATGCTCTTTTGACAGATAGTTTTGCTAAAAAATTAGATGTAGATATAAAAGCAGTATCTGGACAAACCATAGATCTAAGTAAATTTAAAGATTTGAATGTACTTATAGTGGATGATTTAGCTGAAAATATCCGTATAATGAAAAATATTTTTAAAACTTTATCTTGTAATATTTTTATTGCTATGAGTGGTGAAGAGGCGATACAACTGTATAAAAATGGTTGTAAGCCAGATATAGTTAGTATGGATATGATAATGCCAGGTATCGATGGTGCTACAACTGTAAAAGAGTTAAAAAAACTAAGTTGTGAAGCTTACTTTATAGCAGTAAGTGCTTTAAAGAATCAAACAAATGATGTTGTTTCCGTATTTGATTGTTGGGTTTCAAAACCGTTTACATCTAATCAGATTAGATGTGCTTTATTTGGTTATAATGATAAAAAATCTAACAACAAAAAAACTATCACTTTTAAACTAGGTGATGGGATTGATATAAAAACTTTACGAGATATATTATATTTAGCTCAAAATGGTGCTTATAGTGAACTAAATAAACTTATATCTATATTACCAGATTCCAACTCAAAAAGATTCCTAGAACTATCTTTAAAAAAGATAGATTTTAACTCTATTATAGAATCGATAGAGATAAGATGAATTTTTCAGATAATAATCCAACAGTTTTATTGGTTGATGATAAATATGAAAATATTTTGATTCTCATAGATATGTTAAAACCACTAAATCTAAATATCGTTGTAGCATTAAATGCTAAAGAGGTTTATGAGCGTATAAAAGTTTATGATTTTGATCTTATCCTTTTAGATATAGTGATGCCAGATATAGATGGTTACGAGGTTTGTAAATATCTAAAGAGTGAGTATAATTATAAAGATATACCTGTTATTTTTATTTCAGCACTTAGTGGGTCTGAAGATAAAATAAAAGGTTTTGAATGTGGAGCAGAAGATTATATAACAAAACCTTTAGTTCAAAAAGAGCTTATAGCAAGAGTGAAGCTTCATCTTCAAAAATGGTTTTTATTAAAATCTTTAAAGCAACTTTTAAGAAAATCTTACCATGAACTATACAACCCTTTAACTATTATAAATACATCATTGGAGATGCAAAACTTAAAGTATGGAGCAACAAACTATACAGATGCTATAACAGTGGCTTCAAGAACTTTACAAGTTGTTTATGATGATCTATATTACTCTATGTCATTAAGAGATAAAGATAGAGAGTATAAAAATATAGATTTAGCCAGTTTTGTAAAAAAAAGAATCGATTATTTTCACTATCTAAGTAAAACTAAAAATATTGAGATAGATTTTAAAACATCAAAAGATACAGAAGTGGAGATGGCTTTTATAGATATACAAAGAGTTGTTGATAATACAATATCTAATGCTATAAAGTATGCTTCACATGCTACAGTTGTAGAGATTAGTGTTTTAAGCGCAGATAAATATGTCATCTTCCAATCAAAAAATAGTGGTGTGACTATCGACAATCCACATAAGATTTTTAATCAAGGTTATAGAGAAAATTATGAGCAAGTTGGTATGGGAATCGGTTTAGAGATAATAGCTTCTATATCGTATGAGTACAATATACATTATGATGTTATATCTGAGGCTGGTGTGACGATTTTTAAGTATGAGATACAAAAATATTTAACTAAAGAACTCTCTTAGATTAATTTGATACAATACCAAAAATTAGCTAGGGTTTAAGTATGAGGGTTCTTTTATTAGAAGATGAACATCTATTAAATACAAATATAAAAGAGTTTCTTGAGTTTAAAGGTTTTAGTGTTGAATCATACACTGATGGTTCCGACTTGTTGAAAAATTCATCTTTTAATGTTGATATAGCTATATTAGATATTGAAGCTCCGGGAGCTGATGGTTATGAGGTTATAAAGTGGATTAAACAGGTAAATTGTGAGATTCCAACAATCTTTATGACAGCATATACAGATATATCTAGTATAGAGAAAGCTTACACTCTTGGATGTTCAGATTATCTAAAAAAACCTTTCGATTTAGTAGAATTATGGTTTCGGATACAACATCTATTAGATATAAATAGCTTACTAAAGGTTAACTTTACAGATAACTTGTTGTTTGATATGGAAAATGGGCAACTATATCGTGATGGTGAACCTCAAAAATTAACAAAAATTCAAAGAAAAATTTTAAAATCATTTGTAAAACATAAAAATAAAATTGTAACTTATGATCTACTAGTAGATGAGGTTTGGAACAATGAATTTGTAAAAATAAACACAATCGCATCCCATGTAAAAGAGCTTCGAAAATATCTTCCATCAAATATGATAGAGAGCATAAGGTCGGAAGGTTATAGACTCCATATTTAATAAAAATTCATAATTTCTTCATAAACTTTAACTATCATATTCATATAATTTAAAAAATGAGTATTTAATGAATCAAAAGTTGTTAAATTTAACATTGTTATATGTTGAGGATGATGAAGATACAAGGGTTACACTTAGTAATGTTTTTAGATTAAAAGTTAGAAATGTTTTAGTAGCTAAAGATGGTGCTGAAGCTTTAGAGATTTTTAAAAACAATGTGGTACATTTTATCATTAGTGATTATCAGATGCCAAAGATGGATGGTAATGAGCTGTGTAAAGAGGTTAAAGCTATAAACCCATCTATACCATTTGTTATGTTAAGTGTTTTTAATCATTCAAATTTACTTATCGACTCAATAGAGGTTGGAGTTGATAAATTTTTACATAAACCTATACAATCAAAAAAGTTATTTTCTACAATAGATGATATTTATCAAAAAATTCTAAATCGATTTAAGCTAGAAAAATCAACAGTATGTTTACAAGAAGCAGAAAAAATAGCACTTTTATCATATTGGGATATAAATCTAAATAATAAAACCATCCATTTCTCAAAAGAGGCAAAAGAACTATTTTGTGTAGAAAATAAAGATTATGTAGAATATACAGATTTAGCGGATAGGGTAAAAAAAGAGGATAAAGAGAAGTTTATAGATATTTTTAAATATCGACTATATGAAAATAGTAATATTGATGAGATAGTATCTATAAGAAATAGTGACAATAAATATATATATATTCATATAGTGGCAAAAAAATGGAAAAGTTCTGTATGTGGAAGTGACCATATTATAGGGATGTTTCAAGATGTTAGCCATTTTGAGACACAAAAACTTAGACTTCTAAAAGAGAGTCAAAATGACCCTATGTTAAAAATTTCTAACAAAAAGTTTCTTATTGTAGAGTTAGAATCTCTTATCAAATCATCAAAACGGTATGGTCATAGTATCGGGGTGATATTTTTTGATATAGATAACTTTAAAAAGATAAATAGCGATAATGGGCATTTAGTAGCAGATGATATTTTAATAGAGTTAGCAAACCTTATAAAATATGATATTCGTGATAGTGATAATTTTGGAAGATGGGGTGGTGATGAGTTTGTTATCATAACTGGTTACTCTTCACAAGAATCAACCATAGAGTTTGCTAAAAAGATTCAAACAAAGATAAAAGAGAAGCAGTGGCCTTTAGAGATAGATGTTAAGATTAGTATGGGTATATCATTTTATGAATTAGATGATGATGTGTACTCTCTTATAGCTAGAGCAGATGGGAAGATGTATGAAGCAAAAGCAAATGGAAAAGATCAATACTGTTACTAAAAAAAAGGGTTTAGATGAAAGCAAGTGGTAGATATAATTTTTTTAAAATTGTTATTTTAGTTTGGACAATAGTAGTGGCAGTAGGTCTTGTAAACCTTAGAGAGTATAGGATTCAAGCTTTTTTAGAATCTGAACTAAAATTAAATGAGATACAATACAAATCTATTTATGAATTTTATAAACTTATTGCTAGCAATATAAATAGTTATATAGTAAACTCTGAAAAAACAATCTCTATTTTAAAAAAAGTTGATGGTGCTAATCCTGAGGAGTTAGTTAAAATTCGTAAGGAGTTAAAAAACCATTTAGTAGGGATATACAAAAACCTAAAGATGTTAGGTTTTAGTCAGTTCCATATACAGTTAAAAGACAATACTAGCTTTTTAAGAATGCATGAACCAAATAAGTTTGGTGATGATTTAACAAACTTTAGGTATGGTATAAAATACACAAATGAAACATTAAAACCTATATCTGGTTTTGAAGAGGATAGATTTATACCAGCTATGAGATTTATATTTCCCATTTTTGATGAAAATAAAAAACACCTAGGTAGTGTTGATATATCTGTTGATACTCAACATTTTATAGAGAGGATGAAAAGTAACTCATTAAGTGAAGTTGATTTTATAATTAAAAAAAGTATAGTTGATTATAAAAGATTTAGTGGTGAGAAAAAAAAGTGTAAAAGCTCATCTCTAATCGATGATTATTGTCTTGATTGTAGAACAGATCTTCATAACTATAAGTGGAGTGCTAGAGAAAAAGAGGAGATAGTTAGTAAACTAAAAAGTGGTAAATCTTTTAATGTTTATCATGAAAAAATGGTGGTATCATTTTTACCTATAAAAAATATAGAGGGTAAAAAAGTAGCTTATTTTATCGTTTATACAAAAAATGAAAATATAGAAAATACTGTTAAACTATATATATTTTTACATATCTTAAATATATTTATCTCTTTAGTTTACTATTATATGCTTAGGGAAAATCATCTACATAAGTTATCTACCAAAAAAGCTGCTAAAAGTGTGAAGTATCATGCTGATACACTTCAAGCTATCGTTTATATACAAAATGAGTTTGTTGTAAACAATGATTTTCATAAAAGTGTAGAGAATAGTTTAAGGAAGATAGTAGAATCTTTAAATGTAGATAGGATTTATATATTTGAAAACCATTTTGTAGATGGTAAATTGGCTTGTTCACAAAGGTTTGAGTTTGTAGATAAAAATGTTTCAGCTGAGATAGACAATCCAAAACTTCAAAATGTTTGTTATGATGAGGTAGGTATAGATAGATGGAGAATCTTATTTGAACATGAAAAATATATAGATGGTTTAGTTAAAAATTTTAAAGGTTACGAAAAAGAGATGTTGGAATCTCAAAATATAAAATCTATCTTAGTGATGCCTGTATGGTTTGAAGATCAGTTTTGGGGATTTATAGGGTTTGATGATTGCCATAACGAAAGAGAATGGCACGATATAGAGAAGGATGTTTTAAAAACATTTTGTTCTGTATTTATATCAGCATTAAATAAAGAAAAATACTCTAAAAACCTTCAAACACAGGTTGATAAACAGTTAGCAGAGCTAAGGATGAAAGATGAGCAACTACTTCAACAATCAAAAGTAGCACAAATGGGAGATATGATAAGTATGATAGCACATCAGTGGAGACAACCACTAAATGCGATTAGTGCTTCTAGTATAAACTGTTCACTTTTATCAACTATGGGGGTGTTAGAGGATTCTAAAGTTCAAGAGGAGAGTGAGTTTATACAAAACCAATGTCAAAAGATGTCTAGTACCATAGATACATTTATGAATTTTGTAAAACCATCTAAGGAATCAACACTCTTTTATTTTAAAAATACTATCGATTCCATAATGAATATTATGGGGACACAATTAGCAAATCATAATATTGAGATAAAATTAAAAATCGAAGATGAAAGTTTATCTATTGAGGGGCATGAAGATCTTTTAGAACAGGTGATTATAAATATACTCTCAAATGCTAGAGATGCTTTTGAAGATATTGAGGTTGAGAAAAGATTTATAAAAATAAATATAGATTCTAAAGATGATATTGCTATAATTACCATAGAAGATAATGCTGGTGGTATCCCAAAAGAGATAGCAGATAAAGTGTTTAATCCATACTTTACTACAAAAGAGCAGGGTAGGGGTACTGGTCTTGGTTTATATATGAGTAAAGATATTATGAGAAAAAGTTTTAATGGTGATTTAAAGCTTGAACTTATAGATGGTGGAAGCCGTTTCGTATTGATATTTGGAGTTTTAGAATGAGTAATAGATTAAAATTTATAATTTTAGGGACAATACTTATATTTGTTTATTTTGCTGTTAATAGTAGGTTGATTAGTAGAGAATATCAAGATAAAGTATTTTATGATGATTTAGAGTGTAGTATAGAGTTATCTATAAAAATATCAGATTTTGTTCATAATATACAGTTAGAGAGGGGATTATCAGCTCTACTCTTAACATATAATGATTCTCAATATAGATTAGAGTTAGATAAGCAGAGGAAAAATACAGATAAAATTATTGAAGAGTTAAAAGAAAAAAACGAGTTTATAACAGACCAAACTATAAAGCTAAATATCCAAAAGGAGAAAGAGCAGTTAGGTGTTGTTAGAAAAATGGTTGATTATCCATCTGTATCACCTTTACAAGTTATAGATGAATACTCAAAAATAAATATAGAACTATTAAATACTATCGTAGAAATTACAAAAATTTCAAAATCATCATCTGTATCACAAGAGTTAGTAGCATATACATCTTTACTGTTTGCTAAAGAGAAGCTAGGTATCCAAAGAGCTGTTGGGGCTTATATGTTGTCTCAAGAGAATCTAGTGAAAAAAGATAAAATATTTTTTAAAAGTTTAATGACAAGAAAAGAGATATATATAGAGGTTTTTAAAAATTATGTATCTGCTAATATTAAACAAATGTATCAAAAAGAGATGAACTACAAAGATTCTATGCTTATATATAAATTTCAAGATAGAATCTTAAACTCCCCATTAAAAGATCATATTGAGATAGATTCTGATGAGTGGTTTCAAGCTTTTAGTGTAAAGGTAGATAAACTACATAATGTTGACAACCTTTTAGAGCAGGAGATTTTAAATATTGTTAAATCTAAATCAGAAGAATCTTATGATTCTTTACATATATATATGGTTATAAATATAATAAATATTATGGCATTTTTTATATTTTTACTGTTTATCATAAATATGGTTAAAAATGAGAAAAAATTAAAAGGTTTAATCAACAAGTATATTATCTACTCAACAACAGATACCAAAGGTAAAATCAAAGATGTAAGTGAGGCTTTTTGTAATATCTCAGGATATGAAAGGGATGAGTTGATAGGTAAACCTCATAATATAATTCGTCACAAAGATATGCCTAAAAGTGCCTTTGAAGATATGTGGAAAACGATTCAAAATGGTGAATGTTGGAATGGAAAAGTTAAAAATAGCAAAAAAGATGGTGGGTTTTATTGGGTTGAAGCACATATTGAGCCTGTTCATAATAGTAGGGGTGTTGTAGAATCTTATACAGCTATAAGGGTTGATATAACAAACTCAGTAGCACTTCAAGAGGAGATGAAGAAAAACATCAAAAGAGAAAAACTTATACAAAATCAGGGTAAATTAGCTCAGATGGGTGAGATGATAAGTATGATAGCACATCAATGGAGACAACCATTAAATGCGATTAGTGCTTCTAGTATCAACCTTTCACTTTTATCCAGTATGGATGCTTTAGAAGATGCTAAGGTTCAAGAGGATAGTGAGTTTATACAAAACCAATGTCAAAAAATGTCAAATACGATAGAGACATTTATGAACTTTGTAAAACCATCTAAAGATGAGCATCCATTTAAACTTTTTCACACTATTGAGACTATATTATCGATTGTATCTACACAGTTTAAAAATAGAAATATTGATATAAATGTGATAGAGAAAGATAAAGATTTAAGTGTTGTTGGTCATGAAGATCTACTTGAACAGGTTGTTATAAATATAATAACAAACGCAAGGGATGCTTTTTCTGAGTTAAATATAGAAAATAAACATATAGATATAATTATAGAAAAGATAGATGAGATTCCAAATATAACCATAATTGACAATGCTGGTGGGATACCAAAAGATATAGCAGATAAGATATTTAATCCATACTTTACTACAAAAGAGCAGGGTAAAGGTACAGGTATAGGTCTTTATATGAGTTTAGATATTATGAGAAAAAGTTTTAATGGTGACCTAAAATATAGTGAAGTTGAAAACGGAAGCTGTTTTAGCATAATTTTGGGTAGTTAGGAGTTGAAATAGAGATGAAAAAGATACCATACGGGATAAGTGATTTTAAAAGGTTACAAAATGAGGGTTATTACTTTGTAGATAAAACAAAGTATATCTTAGAGGTAGAAAAAAGCAATAGTTTTTTAATGTTTTTAAGACCTCGCCGTTTTGGGAAAAGCTTACTTATCTCTATGCTAGAATCTTATTATGATATTTTATATAAAGATGAATTTGAAAATCTTTTTGGTGAATCGTATATCTATAAGCAAAAAACAAAATATGCTAATAGTTATCTTGTTTTAAGGTTTGATTTTAGTGGTATAGATATAGATGATGTTGAAGATAGTTTTAAAGAGTATGTTTTAGATATATTAAAATCTTTTATCAAAAGATATAATTTAGAACTAGAACTACATACCAATCCTCTGATTTTATTAAATAAAATAATAGAAAATTTAAAAGAGAATAGTTTAGAGCTATATCTTTTAATTGATGAATATGATAACTTTTCCAATAAAATACTACTAAATAGTAAAGATGATTATAATAGTGTTATTTCAAATAAAAGTTCAGTTTTCAAACAGTTTTTTACAATTTTAAAAGCTGGTACAGCTGGTACAGATGCTCCTGTAAAAAGGATGTTTATAACAGGTGTAACCCCTATGACTATGTATGATGTTACAAGTGGGTTTAACATAGGTAGCAATATATCATTAAAAAAAGAGTATAACTCCATAGTGGGTATAACTGAAGATGAATTAAAAGATATGTTTACATATTATGATATACCAAAAAAATATCTTAGTTTATGTAGAGAGTGGTATAACAATTATAGTTTTAGTATAAAATCACAAGAGAAAATTTTCAATACAGATATGATACTCTATTTTATAGATAACTATATACAAGATGGTGATTTACCAGATGAGTTGATAGATATAAATGTTAGAAGTGATTACTCAACTTTAAGAGATATAATTTACACAGATAATAAACTAAATGGTAATTTTGAAACATTAAATACCCTTATAGCTGGGGAGAGTGTATCAGTAGATAGGTTAGTTCAAGATTTTAGTGGTTTGAACTTAACAAAAGATGAAAACTTTAAATCTTTACTTTTCTATTTGGGCTTGGTTACATTTGGTGAATCTAGTTTGAGGTTAAAACTAAAAATTCCAAATGAAACAATAAAAAGGATAGATATAGATTTTTTAAAAGATTCATTAGAATTGGAAAATATATTTAGTTTAAAAACATCAACTCTATCAACCCTTTTTGAAAAATTTGCTTTAGCTGGTGATTTGGCTATATTTGAGTTTTTAGCAAAAGAGATTAAAAATGCTTCATCTTTGAGGGATTATATACAGAGTGAACTCTCTATAAAAGCTATGTACTTAGCATATCTATCTTTTTCACCTTACTATATAGTAAAAAGTGAGTTAGAGTTAAATAAAGGATTCGCAGATATTTTTATAAAACCATTTAATAATTATGTAGATTATTTAGGTTTGGTGGAGTTAAAATATATACCTAGAATCCAAAAATGTGATAGGGTCAAAATAGAAAATTTAGTTAAACAAGCTAAAATACAGTTAGAACAGTATGAGCAAGATAATTTGGTGATAGAGTATCTAAATGAGGGTAAAAAACTAAAAAAAGTTATACTTATTTTTTGTGGTTGGGAACTTGTGGAGATGGTAGATGTTTAAAATAGAAAATTATACAAGGTAATTAGATGCAAACTTTAAATAAAAAATTGGTAGAAGTAGCAAAAAATATAACTGTTTTATATGCTGAAGATAATTTAGAAACAAGAACTCAGTATGAAAATATTTTTAAACTTATATTTAAAGAGGTTAAGAGTGCTGAAAATGGTGCGATAGCATTAGAGGAGTATAAAAAAGGGGAGTATGATATACTCATCACTGATTTAACTATGCCTGTTTTAGATGGTGTGAAGCTTATTAGTGAAATTTTAAAAATAAATCCTGAACAGCATGTTATTATTATGACAGCACACAATACAGATGAGAGCTTAAGAGATTCTATCGATTTTCAAGTGGATGGTATTTTACTAAAACCAGTTTTAATGGATAAGCTTTTTCATCTTCTATATAAAATTTCCCATATAGTTTATGAAGAGAAAAATGATGATACATTTATGAATGATGAGCGTTTAGGTCACTTTATCCAAGATAATAATCAAGCACTCTTTTTAGTTGTTATAGATAGGATAGATGAGATAATTAAGCAGTTTGGTATAGAGGTTAAACAACATATCATAGAGGCTGTAAAGGAGCATCTATCATACTTTGGTATAGATGATGAGAGTAATATTAAAATAAATAATGATGCTATTTTTTGTAGTGTTGAGAAAGATTATCTAAATCATATTATGGAATCTATTCAGGAGTTTTCAGATAGAAAAAATAGTATCATAGTCACTTTTAATGATCTAAAGATATATATCACACTCTCTTATGGTGTTGTTATGTTAGATGTTAAATCGAACCATTATAGTAGTGAGCAGATAGCTAACCACATAAACTGTATCATAGAAGATATGCACGAAGATGGAAATAGTTCAACTATCATCAAAATGGATGTAGATTTAGCTGAAGCTAAGAGAAATAGCTCTTTAAATTGGTTAGGTGTTACCCTAGATGCTCTAAAACAAGAGACAATTATCCCTTTTTATCAACCGATAGTAGATATAAATACAAAAGAGATTCGCTCTTATGAGATATTTTCAAGAATCAAAGATGGCGATAAATATATACTTCCTAAATTTTTTATAGATTTAAGTGAAAAAGCTGGTATTTTAGAAGATATATCACAAAGTGTATTTAAACAAGGTTTTGAGAGACTATCTCAAACACCATACTCATTTCATATAAACTTAGGTGATACAGAGTTAAGAGATAGCTCTATGGAGGATTATTTAGTATATCTAAGCTCACGCTATAAAGTTGAACATAGTAATGTTATTTTAGATATAACAGATTATGAGCTTTTAAAGCCAGAGAGTAGAAATGTTAAAGCATTGCTACGATTAAAAGAGTTAGGTTACAAGATAGCACTAAAAGGTTTTGCTAGTGGAAATATAAATATAGAGCTTATCTCTATTTTAGAGCCAGATTATATAAAAATAAACCAAATTTTATTACAAAAATCTTTAGCAGATAAAAAAATGAAAAATGCTTTAACTTTTTTGTTAAACTATATAAAACATTCAAATATTGAGACTATAATTGTAGGTGTTGAGGATGAAGAGATTTTAAATGAAGCGAAAGAGTTAGGGTTTGATTATGCTCAAGGTTTCTATATAGAAAAACCATCTGAGCATCTAGCTTAGATTTTTCTATAAACAGTTGGCATAACTTGAACCACTTCATCATTTATGTTAAATAGGGTTTCAGAATGACCTATGAAAAAGTAGCCACCTTTTTTTAAATGTTGTAAAACATACTTTACAACATCTTTTTTAGTTTGAATATCAAAATAGATCAAAACATTTCTAAGAAAAATAATATCAAATTCACCAATTTGTGGAGTTATAGGTTTTGTTAGATTTATCTGAGCAAAAGATAGTTTTTGTTTTAGGTAGTCATTTATTGCAAACTTATTACTCATATCTCCTACACCTTTTAGACAGTATCTCTTTAGATAGTTTTTAGGGATATTTTGAGAAAATCTTATATCATAGATAGCCTCTTTAGCTTGTTTTAGTACATCTATATTTATATCACTAGCTAAGATACTAAAGGGTAGATTTCTAGGTGAAAGTGTCTCATCTACAATCATAGCGATAGTGTAAGCTTCAACACCGATAGATGAAGCAGCACTCCAAATAGTCACTCTCTCTTTTAGCTCAGGCAAAACTTTACGAGCAAGATAATCAAAATGTTTGTTTTCACGAAAAAAGCTTGTTTCATTTGTTGTTACTTGATTTATCATCAACTGTAACTCTTGTCTATCTTGAGTTATAATGTTGTAGTATTCACTATAACTCTCTACACCTCTATCTCTTAGCCGTTTCATCAAACGACTCTCAATAAGATTCTTTTTGTTATCTTTTAGATCTATACCTGTTGTTTTATAAACTAAATCTTTAAATTTTATATACTCTCTATCAGTAATAGCTATATTTTTTATCGGATTACTAACGCTTAGCATATTTAAGTATAACCTCTTTAAGTGTTACTAAGTCTAGTTTTTTTATAACCTCTTTTGCCCCAAGTTTTTCAGCAGTATTTGTGATACTAGCATTAGCCATATTTGTATTTACTACTATTGGAATCTTAGAAAAGTTTATGTTTTTTGAGCATCTCTCTAGTAGTTCAAGACCACCCATCACAGGCATCTCTAAATCTGTTATGATTAAGCCTATATCTTCTAACTCATCTTCATCAAGTTTTTTTAGATACTTCAGAAGCTTTTTACCATTATCAAATATCTGATATGATAGTTCCATCTTATCCATAAGCTTTTTTATGGCAGTTTGGATTAGGACACTATCTTCAGCCAAAAGAATCTCTTTTTTAAGTAGTTCACTATCTTCTACCTCTAGTGTTTCACTTTTTTCTAATTCTCTTGCGAATTTGTTAGGCATAACATCTGCTAAAAATTGGTCACTATTGAAAACTTTACATAGGATTTTTTTAGAGTTAACAACAATCTCACAAAGATAAGCGATTTTACCATCTTTATCTGAGTCATCATACATTTCAGATGGTTCAATATTTATAACACGATAAACATTTTTTACAACAATGGCGAGTCTAACACCAGCATAGTCACAAAGTATAGCTAATTCATATTCAGAATCATCTTTTTTCTTTACATCAAGCCAAGTATCAAAACATACTATATTTACAAAATGTTCACGAATCTTAGCTGTTCCAACCATAGCCCCAGAGTTTGTTGTTGTTTTAGTTATATCTAGCTTAAAGTATTCTATAAGCTCTTCAACTTTAGCAACATTTATAGCAAAGTAATCATCCTCAGAGTTTTGAAAAATAACATATTGACTAGCAACATCGGCATTACTTGTAACAAGACGAACAAGCTCATCATTCTCTAGTTCTATCGATATCATCTCATCAAATTCAGTATCTCTACTATTATCTTCCATTATATATCCTTAGCTTGACTAACTTTTGATAACTCATCAATGTTAATCAATGTATCTGAATTTAAGATAGGTATAAATTGACCATCTATCTTACCTATATGTTCAACAAACTCTTTTCTTATTTTACTACCAAAAGCAGGAGTTTCCTCTTGCTCTTTTGTGTAAATATCAAAAACTTTGTGAACTTCATCTACAACAAGTCCAACTTGAAAGTTTTTAATCTCATCATCTTTATCTATAACTATGATAGATGTTCTTTTATTTACACTTCGTGTATCTGAGAGTTCTAAACGGATACCCAAATCAACAACAGGAATCACACTACCTCTGATGTTCGTTATCCCACTGATACACTTAGGCATCAATGGAACTTTAGTAACGATAGAGTATTCGATAATCTCTTTAATATGTGTAACAGATAAAGCATACATCTCATCAGCTACATAAAAGGTTAAAAACTGATTGTCATTATTCTCTTTTTTATCAACACACATTTTATATCCTTTTAAAATTGAACAAAGCCACTACTATTTTGAGCAGTTTGTTTTGGTTCCATTTTTTTAGTTATTTTAGCTGTTACAACACTCTCTATTTTACTATGTTCTTCATCTATTTTGAAAAACGATACTAACTCTTTTAAGTAACTAGCCTGAGAACTCATCTCCTCAGAGGCACTAGCCAACTCTTCAGAAGCAGAGGCATTTTGTTGAGTAACTTGATCTAAGTTAGTCATAGCATAGTTGATTTGAGTGATACCAGTATCTTGTTCAGAA